>OJAC01000007.1_pt1 | contig 169983 bp, 152 predicted proteins | sample 1588701 | NCBI WGS metagenome assembly OJAC01 (sample SAMN03283256) | human gut metagenome | biome: human-associated habitat; material: feces | host: Homo sapiens | place: USA | collected 2013 | reverse complement strand
AGCTGCCGCACCTCGCTCGCCGTATCGGCACTTAGAATTATGCGGTATTGCCATAGCGGTATCCTTGCGATACTTATAGGAAAGTATACCATATTTTGAAAAGAATTACAACTCTGTAACAACAGAAAAGCACCCGCCGCGCAGGCGGGTGCAGGGTATACGGGGCCGGAGCGGCCCTTTGTTTTGTCAGATTGACCGGAAGCCCTTGCCGACGATCTCACTGCTGTTGACGATCGTGATAAAGGCGTGGTCATCCAGCCCGCGGACATGCAGGCGCAGCTTCTGGGCCTGCCCGCGGGTCAGCACGGTGGTCAGCACCCATTTTTCATCGTGGGTGTACGCGCCCTCGGCATGCTCCATCGTGGCGGAGCGGTGCAGGTCATTGACAATGAAGTCCCGCACGGGCTCAGGGTTGGAGGTCACAACCGTGCAGACCTTGCGCATGTTGATGCTCTCGATTGCGCTGTCTGCAACAGTGCTTTTCAGGATCATGCCCAAAATGCAGTACAGGCCGGTGGCGGGGCCGTAGAGATAAGCACCTGCCAGCACAATGCCGAGATCGCTGACCATCAGCGCGCGGCCGACCGGCATACTGGTGTACTTGTTCAAAATCATCGCCACAATGTCGGTGCCGCCGGTGGACGCACCGATGTTAAAGACGATGGCCGCACCCACAGCCGACAAAATGACCGCAAAGCAAAGCTCCAGAAAGACATCATCGGTCAGCGGGCGGGACAGCGGGTAGACACGCTCACACAGGCTGACATAGAACGACAGCGCAAAGGAGGAGTAGATCGTCCACCCCATCGACCGTACACCCAGAAAGACAAAGCCCAGTGCGACCAGCGCCGCGTTGATGAACCACATGAACGCGCCCACATTCCACCGCGGGAACAGCGTTGCCAGCACGATCGACAGGCCGGAGGTGCCGCCGAACGCAAAGTGGTTGGGCGTTTTAAAAACGGCAATGCCCACTGCCGTAGCCACAAGGCCGAGATTCAGCAGAAAGAAAAATTTAACATCGGACCACAGCTCCCGCGGAGTCAGGTGCTTTTTCAGCTGCGCTAACAAGTCAGACGCCCTCCCTTAGAATGTCAGGTTGCCGAACTCGGAGAGCTTGAGGGTCTCATTGTGCTGCTCGGCCCAGTTGATGCTCCACGGGCTGCCGAAGAGGAGCAGCGGGTTGCCCTTCATATCCTCGATGGCGCGGGTATCGCTGGTCAGGTCCAGATGCTTGATGTCCAGCTCATCGGGATCGTTCAAGATCCAGCGCAGATGCTCATACGGCAGGGACTGCATACGGATATCGACATTGTACTCGTTTTTCAAACGGTACTCCAGAACCTCCAGCTGCAGCACACCGACCACGCCGACAATGACCTCCTCCATGCCAGCGCCGAGGTCGCGGAAGATCTGGATCGCGCCTTCCTGCGCGATCTGCTCCATGCCCTTGACGAACTGCTTGCGCTTCATCGTGTCCACCTGCGTCACGCGGGCAAAATGCTCGGGTGCAAAGGTCGGGATGCCGGCAAACTGAACATGCTTTTTGCCGGTGCAGAGCGTGTCGCCGATCGAGAAGATGCCCGGGTCAAACAGACCGATAATATCGCCCGCATAGGCCTCGCTGACGATGGCGCGGTCATCGGCCATCAGGCTGGTGCCGGTGGCAAGCTTGATGTTCTTGCCCTCCTGCACATGGAAGGCCTCCATGCCGCGCTCAAACTTGCCGGAGCAGATGCGCAAAAACGCAATGCGGTCGCGGTGGTTCTTGTTCATGTTGGCCTGGATCTTGAACACAAACCCGCTGAACTGCTCGCTGCAAGGGTCCACCAGCTCGCCGCTGGCAGCATCCTTGCGGGGCAGGGGGGCGGGTGTCAGCCGCAGAAATTCCTTCAGGAACGGCTCAACGCCGAAGTTGGTCAGGGCGGAGCCGAAGAACACGGGGCTCAATTCGCCGTGCTGTACGGCCTCGAGGTCAAATTCCTCGGCAGCGCCGTCGAGCAGCTCAATGTCCTCGGCCAGCTTTTCATGGTTGGCCGTGCCGATCAGCTCGTCCAGCGCGGCATCGCCCAGCTCGGCCTCGATCTCATCGACCATCTTGACGCCGTTGGCGCGCCCATCGCTCGAGAACGCCAGCACGCGCTTGGCGCTGCGGTCGTAGACACCCTTGAAGTCCTTGCCGCAGCTGATGGGCCAGTTCATCGGGTATGTCTTGATGCCGAGGATCTCCTCGATATTTTCCATCAGCTCAAACGGGTCGCGGGCCTCGCGGTCCATCTTGTTGACGAAGGTGAAGATGGGGATGTGGCGCAGCGTGCAAACTTTAAACAGCTTGATGGTCTGGGCCTCAACACCCTTGGCGGCGTCGATGACCATGACGGCGCAGTCCGCCGCCATCAGGGTACGGTAGGTATCCTCACTGAAGTCCTGGTGGCCCGGGGTGTCCAGAATGTTGATGCACTTGCCCTGATAGTTGAACTGCAGGACAGAGGAGGTGACCGAGATACCGCGCTGCTTCTCAATATCCATCCAGTCGGATACAGCGTGCTTGGCGCTCTGCTTGCCCTTGACGGAGCCGGCCGTCTGGATGGCCCCACCGTAGAGCAGGAGCTTTTCGGTCAGTGTGGTTTTGCCGGCGTCGGGGTGCGAGATGATCGCAAATGTGCGCCGGGATTCGATTTCTTCGCGCAATGATGCCATGATGACTCCTTATATTTGTGTGTGTACGGAATTTCGTCCCGATTCTTTACATGGGGGGCACACTCCTCTATAATAATCCAATACTATATCATACACGGTTTGCCCGCTAAATGCAATGAAAAATTTGCTTGACAGAGAGAAAAGTGTGGGGTTTAATGGGGGTAGGTGCGGCGGGCAGGGGACTGCCCGCCCTACAAAGCCGCCGCGGAATGTTATCCTTATTGCAACTATAATAAGATAGGAGTGTCCTACTATGCCTCTCACCCTCGCTGTCATTTCCACCAGCCGCATTGTTGACGAGTTCCTTGCCAATGCCGCCGCCATGCCGGAGATCTCGGTGCAGGCTCTCTGCTGCCGTCCCCAAAGCCGCCCCAAGGCCGAGGCATGGGCCGCGCAGTACGGCATCCCGGCCGTCTACACCGATGAGGACGCCTGCTACGCCGCCGGCGGCTTCGATGCCGTTTACATCGGCACGGCCAACCACCTGCACTATGCCGCCGCCAAGCGGGCGCTGAACGCCGGATACCATGTCATCCTTGAAAAGCCCTTTGTCTCCACCGCGGCCGAGGCGCGGGAGCTGTTTGCCCTCGCCGATGCCAAAGGCCTTGTGCTGTTCGAGGCCATCACGATCCCTTATATGCCGCAGTTTGCCTTCCTGCAGCAGCAGACGGCAAAGCTCGGGCCGATCAGCGCGGCCTCGGCGGTGTTCTGCTCCCACAGCCGCCTGTACGATGATTACTGCCGTGGCATTGTCCATCCTGTGTTCGACCCGGCCTGTCAGGGCGGTGCGCTGGGCGACATGAACGTCTACTGTCTGCATCTGCTTGTCGGGCTGCTGGGTATGCCCAAGGCCGCAGAGTACCGCCCTGTGCGCGGGGAGAACGGCATTGATGTTGCCGGGCTGGCGCTGCTTGATTACGGCCGCTTTACCGCCACCGCGCTGGCCGCCAAGGATTCCAACAGCCGGAACGGCATGGTGCTGCAGGGTCCCGGCGGGTACCTTGTGGTGGACGGCAACCCCAACTCTCTGCCCGCCGTTTACAGCCTGCTGGGCGCTCAGCGGGATGACTGCGTGCGCACGGACGGCCCCGCCGCGCCGCGCCACCGCATGGCCTATGAGTTCGCCGAGTTTGCCCGCATCATTGCCACACACGACACAGCCGCCGAGACGGCTGCCCGCCTGCGCACGATGCATGTGATGGAGCTGCTGGAGCTGCTGCGCCAAAATACCGCTGACGGTGAATAAATAAGCGCCCCCCGTCCAAACTAACGGCATACACATTTCAACCGAAAGGGACGGGGAGCATGAACCATATCAAACAGTTTTTCAAGGAAAAAGGGCTGTATCTGTTCTGTCTGGCCATGGTGTTTGCGGCCACAGCGGCGGGGATTCTGGCACTGCGCAGCATCGTAGGCAATGTTGCCGACCTGACGCGCATCCGCAAAGAGGCCCTGCAGGACGATTCCGTCTGGACACAGCCGGATGCGGCCATCGACAAACCTGCCGAGGATGTACCAAAGCCTACCCAGACGCCGGCCGCAGCCGAAAAGCCCGCAGCCACCGCCGCACCCGAGGCCGCACAGGCCCCGGCAGCCGACGCACCGCCCGCCGCCAGACCGGGGATCTGGGATGCCAAACCGCAGGCTGCGTTCAGCGGCAATGAGCTGGTCTACAGCGAGACGCTGGGTGACTGGCGCACCCACAACGGCGCAGATTACGCTGCCCCCGCCGGCCAGAGCGTATGCCCCGCCAAGGCCGGCAAGGTCACATCCGTGACCGAGGATGCGCTGTGGGGGAATGTGGTGGAGGTCGAGGACGCCAATGGCATCACATGGCGCTATTGCGGCCTGACTGCCCCCGCCGTCAAGGCAGGGGACAGCGTGACAACCACCGCCACACTGGGCAAGGCGGGTGCCATCCCCGCCGAGACGAGCGGCGAGAACCACCTGCACCTTGAGTGCATCAAGGACGGCGCGTACCTCGACCCGGAGGGCCTGCTGTAACGGCAGACGCCAAAAGCCCTTCCGGCCTTGCTGACGCTCGGCCACCTCCCCACAAGTGGGGAGGCTTTCACGCGGGCAAAGCCCGCGCAAAAAAGGCGCCCCGCTGTGCGGGGAGCTGGCCGAGCCTGCGAGGCCTGAGGGGCTTTTTCCGTCCCCCGCAGCCCGAAACCCAAAAAGGCGTGTACCCACACCGGGCACACGCCTTTTTTTATGCAATTTTTACTGGTACTGCTTCACATTCAGCATCCGGGTCGCGTTCAGCACGGCCAGCACCATGACGCCTACATCTGCAAAGACACCCCACCACATGTTTGTGATGCCCAGCGCCGTCAGGATCAGGCACAGCGCCTTGACCGCCAGCGCAAAGACAATGTTCTGATAGGCAATGCTCATGCACTTGCGGGAGATGCGCATTGCAAGGCTGATCTTTGCCGGATCATCGTCCATCAGCACAATGTCGGCGGCCTCGATGGCGGCATCGCTGCCCAGCGCGCCCATCGCAATGCCGATGTCAGCGCGCATCAGCACCGGTGCATCGTTGATGCCGTCACCCACAAAGGCCAGCTCTTTTTTCTCAGGCTTCTGGCTCAGCAGCTTCTCGACCCACTCGACCTTATCGGCGGGCAGCAGGCCCGCATGGACCTCGTCAATGCCCAGATCCTTGGCCACCAGCTCGGCCACAGCGGGGGCATCACCGGTCAGCATGACGGTGCGCACGCCCTGCGCCTGAAGGCCCTGCATGGCGGTCCCGGCAGTGGGCTTCTCCTCGTCAGAGATCAGGACCGAGCCCAAAAAGCTGCCGTCACGCGCCACATAAACGACCGTACCCGCGCCCTCGGCGGCGGTGTAGGGGATTTGTTCGCTTTCCATCAGGCGGGCATTGCCGGCCAGCACGGTATGACCGTCCACCAGCGTTTTCACGCCGTGGCCTGCGATCTCCTGCGCATCGGAGGCGCGGCGGGCGTCCAGCCCCGGGCAGGCCTCGCGCAGGCTCTTGCTGATGGGATGGCTTGAGAAGCTTTCCGCCAGGGCGGCGCTCTCCAGCAGCTCCGCCTCGGTCACACCCTCGGCCGGGGTGGTATGGGTGACCTTGAAAACGCCCTTCGTCAGGGTGCCGGTCTTGTCAAACACGGCAATGCCGGTCTTGGACAGTGCCTCCAGATAGTTGCCGCCCTTGACCAGAATACCGCACTTGGACGCGCCGCCGATACCGCCGAAGAAGGTCAGCGGGATCGAGATGACCAGCGCGCAGGGGCAGCTGATGACCAGGAAGGTCAGCGCGCGCATGATCCAGTCGAGCCAGCCGCCAAGGAACAGCGGCGGCACAACGGCCAGCACCAGCGCTGCAATGCAGACAGCAGGGGTGTAGTAGCGGGCAAATTTCGTGATGAAATTTTCGACAGGAGCCTTTTTCAGGCTGGAGTTTTCCACAAGGTCCAGAATTTTTGCCACCGTGGACTCACCGTAGAGCTTTGTCGTGCGGATGCGCAGCACGGCATCGGCGTTTACGCAGCCGCTGATGACCTCATCCCCGGGGCGCACGGTGCGCGGGCGGCTTTCACCGGTCAGGGCGGCGGTGTTCAGCGTAGACTCACCGGTCAGCACCACGCCGTCCAGCGGAATCTTCTCGCCGGGCTTTACAACGATTGTAGAGCCGATGGCCACATCGTCCGGGTCAACGACCGAGACGCCGCCGTCCGCAGCCTCGAGATTCGCGCTGTCGGGCCGGATGTCCATCAGTGCCGAGATGCTCGACCGGCTCTTGCCGACGGCATAGGACTGGAACAGTTCCCCGATCTGGTAAAACAGCATAACGGCCACGCCCTCGGCGTACTCACCGCAGCCCATGGCGCCCACCGTAGCGACCGCCATCAGGAAATTCTCGTCAAAGACCTCGCCGCTCTTAATGCCCATAAAGGCCTTGCGCAGCACATCATGGCCGATGATGAAATAGGGCACCAGCCACAGCGCCAGCTGCACAAACCACGGCAGTGCGGTAAAATGGAACACCACCGCCAGCAGCACCGTCAGCACCGCCGCAGCGATAATGCGATTCAGCGTCTTTTTCTGTTTCTTTGTCATGAGGGTAGCCTCCGTTTGGGGTATAAAAAGCGCCCATCGGCAGGATGGGCTGCTTTATGGCAGAACTTACAGCTCGATCTCGAAATCAGGCTCGACCTTCTTTGCCGCCTTGACGGCGTCCTTCAGGACGGCATCAAATTTGTCATCGTCAGCCTCCAGCAGCATTTTCTGGGCCATAAAGCTGACGCTTGCGTTCTTAACGCCGGGCAGTGCCTTGACGGCGGTCTCGATCTTGGCAGCGCAGTTGGCGCAATCGACTTCGATCTTGAATTTCTTCTGCATGGTGGTGGTCTCCTTTGTATAAATAAGTGTTTTTTAATATGGGTAACCGTGTTGTAGGGGCGAATGCTTGCATCCGTCCGCGGGTAAAGCCCTTCCGGCCTGCTTCGCGGCCACCTCCCCACAAGTGGGGAGGCTTTTTTCGCGGGCGCAGCCTGCGCGAAAGGCGCCCCACGCAGTGGGGAGCTGGCCGAGCCTGCGAGGCCTGAGGGGCTTTAGCTGTTGCCCCTTACTCCTCCGTATGCTCCATGCCAAGCGCGATCATGCTGCGCACATGGTCATCATCGAGGGAATAGTACATCGCTTTGCCCTCGCGGCGGAACTTGACGAGCTTGCTGGTTTTCAGCACCCGCAGCTGGTGACTGACCGCACTTTGCGAGATGCCTACCACCTGAGCAATGTCGTTGACGCAAAGCTCGCTTTCAAACAGTGCATACAAAATTTTGATGCGGGTCGAATCGCCGAACACGCGGAACAGCTCGGCCAGATCGTACAGCACTTCATCATTGGGCAGGTCATCCTGCAGGCGGCGGATGTCGGCCTCACCCAGCTGGGCGGTTTCAGGCAGCTTTTCGCCTGTTTTTTCGTTCTCGGGCACTGTCATCATCCTCTCATATGTTTGTTTGTTCATATGATACAGCCTGACAGGAGCTTTGTCAATAGCAAAACACAAAAAAATCCCCCGGATGTGAAAATTCTCACATCCGGGGGAAATCTCAATCGGTGATGGGGGCAAAGCCCGGCTCACCGGGCAGGATGACACTGCTGTCGGCCAGCATTTTGCGGAACTCCTCCTCGGGGAAGTCAAAGACAACCTCTTTGATCATGCTCTGTTCGTGGACGAGTATCCTCCACGGCGCACCATCGGGCTGCTGCAAAAACAGGATGCCGGAAACGCTGTCCAGACTTTTCACGCCCTCATCGGCCCAGAAGGCAGGGGAGGGGGTGACAAAGTAGTGGTCAACCATCCGCCCGCCCGGGAAGTCATGCTCGATGACCGCAGGAACCTCGCCGTCAGCCTGAGCGGATTTGTATTGCAGATGCAGGTTGGTGAAGTCGGAAGCAGTCATAAGTTATTACCTCTCGGGTGATTGTAGGGTTCGCGTAAATGCAAATCAAACGCGCAGGCTGGCGCTTTCAGGCTCGTTGCTGCCCTCGTCGAACTCATAGTCGTTGCCGGGCAGGATAGCGTTCAGCAGGATGCCGGCGATGGCGGCGATGGCCAGACCGGACAGGTTGATGGTGACATTGCCCAGACCGAAGCTGATGCCGCCCACCGAGTTGAAGCCCAGCGCGCTGACCAGAATGACGGCGGCGATGATCAGGTTGCGGGAGTTGGTGAAATCGACCTTGTTCTCGACAACATTGCGCACGCCGATGGCGGAGATCATGCCGTACAGCACAAAGCTGATACCGCCGACGATGCCGGAGGGGATCGTGTTGATGACGGCCTCAAACTTCGGGCAGAAGCTCAGAATCAGCGCAAACACAGCAGCAATGCGGATGACGAGGGGATCGTAAATCTTCGTCAGGGCCAGAACGCCGGTGTTCTCGCCGTAGGTGGTGTTGGCGGGGCCACCCAGCAGGCCGGCCATGGCGGTGGCAAGGCCGTCGCCCAGCAGGGTCTTGTTCAGGCCGGGGTCACGGATGTAGTTCTTGCCGGTGGTGGCGCTGATGGCGGCGATGTCGCCGATATGCTCCATCATCGTAGCCAGTGCGATGGGCACGATGGTGAACACGGCGCTGATGAAGGTCTCGCTGCCGTCAATGGCGAACAGACCCATGGAATCCTTATGCAGGGGGATGCCGAACCAGGCGGCAGCACCGATGGCCTGGAAGTCAACAGCGCCGGTCACGAGCGCAACCGCGTAGGAGACCAGCACACCGATCAGGATGGGCAGGATCTTGACCATGCCCTTGCCCCAGATGTTGCAGATAACAACGGTAGCCAGCGCCACAATAGCCAGCAGCCAGTTGGACTGGCAGTTGGAGATAGCACTCGGGGCCAGGATCAGGCCGATGGCAATGATGATGGGGCCGGTGACAACCGGGGGGAAGAACTTCATCATCTTGCGGATGCCGAACGCGGAGATCAGCGCGCTGAACAGCACATACACAAGGCCGGACAATGCCACAGCTGCGCAGGCGTAGGGCAGGTTTTCAGGGTTTTCACCGTTGTTGGACACAATGGCAAAGCCGCCCAGATAGGCAAAGCTGGAGCCAAGGAACGCCGGAACCTTGCCCTTGCACAGGAAGTGGAACAGCAGTGTGCCCAGACCGGCGCACAGCAGGGTGGTGCTGACGCTCAGACCGGTCAGCAGGGGAACGAGCACGGTTGCGCCGAACATTGCAAACATGTGCTGCGCACCCAGAATGAGCAGCTTGGGTGTGCCGAGCTGCTTGGCATCATAGATGCCCTGCGAGTAATCCATTTTTTCTGCCATGAATGATATCCTCCTCAACAATGGCCGCAAAAAAGGGAGACTGCCGTGATTACCACAACACTACAGCCTCCTTGCTTATCTATATAAGGATAGCAGAATTCGGCGCAAAGTGCAAGAGATTGGCGAAAAAATGAAAATTTTTGTCGCTATGCAGTGGCCGGGCACGCCCGGCCCGCGCGTGTAAGGCGGACGACCGTTTGCGGGAAAGTTGAGGGCCGGGCATACCCGGCCCCTACTATCTTTTTGCCGGAAAGTGTGCTACTATATATAAGATATAAGATATAAGATTTTGAAAATAGCAGGAGAAATGCTTATGCTTACCCCCGGCATCAAGGGGCACGCAGCGCTGCGTGTCACCACTGAAAACACCGCCCTTGCCATGGGCAGCGGCGAGCTGCCTGTGCTGGCCACCCCCGCCGTGGCGGCTCTGATTGAAAAAGCCTGCTGGCAGTCGGTTGCCTCCGAGCTGGAGCTCGATCAGGGCACGGTCGGCACCGCGCTGACCGTAGCCCACACGGCCCCCACCCCGGTCGGAATGATCGTACAGTGCGACTGTGAGCTGACCGCTGTGGAGGACCGCCGCCTGCGGTTCACCGCCCGCGTCTATGATGATGTGACCCAGATCGCCTCCGCCACGCATGAGCGCTATATCGTGGACAACGACCGCTTTACCCGCAAGGCAAACAGCAAGCGCACTGCCGAGGCGTAAGCCCCGGCAGGCTGCATGTAAGGGGCAGGCCGCGCCCGCCCCGCGTCAGTAGATCGCTTCCTCCCGCCACTTTACCAGTTCTTTCACCGTCTCCTCACTCTCCACCCAGCCCTGTTCCGGGTCGGCGTGGGCGTTGGGGGCGTAGCGCTGCATCGTGCCGGGGCTGCGGCCCTGCAGATATTCCTGTGCCTGCTTCTGGCGGCTGGGTGCGGTGCGGCGCAGCAGCGTTTCTTTTTCGGCCTTGTTCATACAAATCACCTCTTTCGTCACTATTTTGCCCGGGGCTGCCGCTGGTCAAACCCGGAAAATCGTGGTATAGTATTTTATATTGCCATTTTTAAGGAGCTATTATTCTATGGAAGTCAAGATCAATCAGGTCGTGCTGCATCTGCTGGACCCCGGCGCATCGGAGCCGGTGCTGTCGGACCGCGCCATGGACATGGACGCCGACCTGTACGAGTATTATGCCGCCACCCTTGAGCGCGCCTTTGCCAGCGATGAGGTCAAAAACTGCCGGTTCCTGCCCGACTCCGCTTTTGCGCAGGAGATGGCGCAGAATCAGGATTTCATCGACCTGTCCCGCCGCATCGCGGGCGTCATCTTTGAGCAGATGCTCCAGTATCAGGCCATCCCGGCCGGTGATCTGGCCGTGGTGGATTTCACCGCCGACGGCGTACCGTTCTACGGCGTGCTGAAGCTGAACTACCGCCCCGGCTACACCCACCATACCGAGCTGCTGGGCAACGGCCGGTTCAGCAGCATGGTGCCGCAGCGCACCCTGCTGCCCGGCACCCCCAAGGCGGACGAGGCGGCCCTCATCGACCGCGCCAACGGCACGGTGCGGCTGATCGAGAAAAAATTCACGATGGATGACAAAAAGGGCTACTATCTTTCGACCCGCGTTTTCGGCTGTACCGAGGCCCTGCAGGAGAAGGCGAAGCTCAAGGCCGTATGCGAAACAGCCGTAGCCGCCGTGAAGGAGGCCTACCCCGAGCCGGAGGAGCTGGACGATGTACCGCCCTTTGACGGCGGCACCGAAACCGCCGTTGAGCTGCTGGTGCGCAATCAGGCCGTGGACAACCGGATCTCTGTCGAGGATGTCCGGGAGCGCATCCGGGAGAATTTCCCGCTTGCCGCGCCGCGGTTTGAGCAGGCCCTCGCCGAGACCGGCGTGCAGCAGGATGACCGCGTGACCGTGACCCCGGCGCGCATCAAAAAGCTGGAGAGCCGCAGCTTCAAGACCGAGTCCGGCATCGAGATCAAGATCCCCGCAGAGCTGTGCAGCAGTGATGACGCCGTTGAGTTTATCCATTCGGCCACCGGCGGGCTGAGCTTATTGATTAAGGATGTATTGGTGTAAACATACGGCACTTTGCGGGCGGATATGGAATCCGCCCCTACGAATCACACCCGTAGAGGCGCATTCTATATGCGCCCGCACTCTGCCGCTCAGGATAGGGGTATAGAGAAAGCAAACTATGGAAACGAAACAAAAAACAACGCTGATACAGGGCAGCGTTGCCAAGGGTATGCTACTGTTTGCGCTGCCGATTTTTATCAGCAACCTGTTTCAGCAGCTGTATAACGCCGCCGACTCCCTGATCGTCGGCAACTTTCTGGGCGGCGAGGCCTTGGCCGCCGTCGGCTCGTCCGGCAGCCTGATCTTTTTGCTGACGGGCTTTGTCAACGGCGTCTCGCTGGGCGCCGGCGTGGTGGTGGCGCGGTATTTCGGCGCCAAGGACTGGGACCGGATGCGCCGCACCATCCACACCACAGTGGCACTGGGCATTGCCGCCGGTGTAGCGCTCACCGTGGTGGGCGTAATACTGACACCGCAGATCCTGCGCTGGATGGGCACGCCGGACAGCGTGCTGGCCAACTCGATTGCCTACTTCCGGATGTACTTCTTCGGCTCGATCGCCGTGGTCATGTACAATGTGGGCGCAAGCATCCTGCAATCGGTCGGCGACAGCAAAAGCCCGATGCGGTATCTGATTGCCGCGTCCATCATCAATGTCATTCTCGACCTGATTTTGGTCGGCTGGCTGCGCATGGGCGTGGGTGCGGCCGCCTTTGCCACGATTGCCTCCCAGACGGTCAGCGCTATTCTGGCCTTTGCCAAGCTGACCCGCAGCAAAGAGGAATGGGCCGTGCATTGGAACGAGGTCAGATTTGACGCCCCATCGCTCAAGGCAGTCGTTGTGCAGGGTCTGCCGTCCGGCATCCAGAACTCGGTCATCTCGATTGCCAATGTCATTGTGCAGTCCAACATCAACTCGTTCGGTGCGCAGGCCATGGCCGGGTGCGGTGCCTACAGCAAGGTCGAGGGCTTTGCTTTTCTGCCCGTGACCTGCTTTTCCATGGCGCTGGCAACCTTCGTCAGCCAGAATGTCGGCGCCGGTCAGCCCGACCGTGTGCGCAAGGGGATGAAGTTCGGCACGCTCTGCTCGGTGCTGATGGCCGAGATTGTGGGTATGGGCATCTACACGCTGTCGCCATGGCTCATCGGCGCGTTCAGCCGTGAGCCGGATGTCATCGCGTTCGGTGTGCAGCAGGCCCACACGGCGGCGCTGTTCTACTGCCTGCTGGCCTTCAGCCACTGCTGTGCAGGCATCCTGCGCGGGCTGGGGCGGCCGGTCGTTCCGATGATGGTCATGCTGATGATCTGGTGTGCGCTGCGCATCACCTATATCACGATCACACTGCATTTTATCCGCGCCATCAGTGTGGTGTTCTGGGCCTACCCGCTGACATGGAGCATCTCCTCGGTGCTGTTTGCGTGGTACATCCTGCACTGCCCGATCCCGCAGCTGGGCGGCGGTGCCCCCGCAGTCAAGGCATAAACAGGGCATAAAAAGCACCCCGTATCCGCATGGGTCACACGGATACGGGGTACTTTTATTTTTTGATCACAAAGCACGGCAGCGGGGCGGTGTCCGCCCAGTTTGCAAACTCACAGACCAGCACCGTGTACTTTGTCAGCGGCAGGCTGCGGAAAAACGCCAACGCCGCCTGCTTTTCGGCATCGCCTATGACCTTGCCGCTGTACAGCACAGCCGCCAGCACGCCGCCGGGGCGCAGGGCATCCAGCGCGGCACACAGGGCGGAAAGACTGCCCTGCGCCGTGGAATGTACGGTGTGCTCGGCCCCCGGCAGCCAGCCGAAGTTGAACAGCACGCAATCCACCTTGCCGGGCTGCACAAGTTCCCCCAGCTTCGCATGGTCGTAGAGCACCGCGCGCCCCACTTTCTCATACCCGGCGTCGGTCAGGCGCCTGTTCGTGCGGTCCACCGCCTTTTGCTGGATATCCATGGCCAGCACACGGCCGTTCTGCCCGGCCAGACGGCACAAAAACAGCGTGTCGTTTCCGTTGCCGCAGGTCGCATCGAGATACAGCCCGCCGGGGGTCACATGCAGCTCCAGAAACTCATGGCACAGCTCCACAGCGGACAGATCCGGCACACGGCGGCGCACCAGCCGCCCGCCCTCCGCCACAAAGTCGAACCGCCGCGCCAAAGCACGGCCTGCCTCATCCCTGGGCAGGGGCGCAGTGAAGCGTGTGGCCTGCTTCGGGTCCAGCCCGCCGCCGCGCCGCAGCAGCTCCTTTACCAGATAGCTGCCGTAGCCGCGCCCGCGCCACGCGGGCACGATCTCCAGACGCAGGATCGCAGCGCCGTCCACCACAGCCGTACCGATGGCTTCGCTCTCCTTATATAAGGTATAGTGGCCTTTTTCCTGCTTGATCTGCATATATATTACCCGCCAATCGTATTTGTGTTCAGGTCGTAGTACAGCACATCATCCCAGTGGCGGCGCAGGGCGATCTGCGCCGTCAGCGCCGTGTCATCGTACACCAATGACCACTGGGTATTGCTGGTAACATCCACGGGGTTCGGGTCCTGCGCGGAGGCCTGCAGCGCCCGCCATGCGGTATCTGCCGGGATATTCCCGTCCGGGTCGCGTATTGCCAGCACATCCATAATGGCGTCATAGCGCTCCTTGCCGTGGCCGTAGATGCCGTTTCTCTGGTTCGGCTTCACTAAGTAGGCGTAGCAGCCGTAAAAGTTTGTGATAGCCGGCATCGCCGTCCAGCGCAGCGGGCGGCCCTCCTGCTCCGGGTCATATTCCAGCACGCGGCCATCGCCGCTTGCATCAACGACAAAGAAGTGGTAGTCCCGCCCGGAGGTGGCAAGCATATCATAGCTGTCCAGCAGGTCAACGGCCTCCTGCGTGGTGGCGGCGCGATCGAGCACCAGACGGATAGCAAGGGTGGTAAAAATCTTCTGCTTGCCGGTGCTCTGGTTGACCGGCTCGCTGTCCAGCGTCAGCACTGCGATGGAAACGCCCTTTTCATTCATGCCGTCCAGACAAATGAACGGCGCGGTCAGACATGCGAGCTTTTTCTTGAGATTCGCATCCGGCTCATTGGCTGAGATGTTGTCCAGCGCCGTCAACGCCACCGATTTATAACCGTTCTTCGGCGCACAATAGACGAGCATCGCCGAGGTATCACGCTTGAAGTCGTAGTTGCGCCCCATCACGATATGCCTATCCAGCACCGTTCCAAAGGCGCTGCAGCCAAACTGCGGGGCCTTCATCTTGACCGGCAGCAGTGGAAGCGCTTCCTTTAAGATGGCGTTGATCATGCTCTGGTTGTCGGTGATGCCGTAGTTGATGACATCATCAATGCTGTAATCATAGCGGATATCCATCCGGTAGAGATTGTAATCGTCATAATTGGTGAGCTGTTCAATGCTGTTTACCGTGCGCAGCCGCCCGGCATACAGTACGCCGAAGCCCGCAATCGCCAGCAGCAGCACCAGCAAAATTCCCCGTACAACCTGCAGTATCCTTTTTTTCATCGTAAGCGCCTCCTTTTTATACATATCTAAGTGTGGTTTGTATTTTGAGTATATCATATCCTGCCGCGCTGCGCAACGGCAGGATATGTAAAAATCAGCAGGGCGGCGGCAGTTTTTCCTTGATCACGATCTTCACCGCTTTTCACACACTTTTCACTCTCTGACGAAACCTATTTCACAATTAGCGGGTATACTGTAGGCATACAAAGCGAAAGGAGACGACCCCTATGAGCAATGAATATGATTACTCCGGTCTCTATAACCATACATCCGATGGTCAGCCCGCACAGCCGCAGAGCAGCCAGCCTGAACAGGGCGGCTACCCCAATGTAGGCTCCAGCGGCATGAACACCGCCAACACCGCCCGCACCGATTATTCCGGCAACGGCACAAACCCCAACCCGCAGCAGGACCCCAACGGCTACACCAGCAGCTTCAGCGGCGGCAGCGGGAACAACGGCGGCTATAACGGCTACAGCTATTCCAGCGCACCGCAGCAACCCCCCGTGCCCCAGAAAAAGAAGCCCCGCAAGGTGCTGCTCCGCGTGCTGGCCGGTGTCGGCGCGGTGGCGCTTGGCTTCGGCGGCGGCTTCGGCGGCGCGATCGTTGCCAGCCGCACCGGCCTGACCGGCAATCAGGTCGTGGTTCAGCAGGTGCAGCGCAGCACCGATGCCACGGCGGCAGGCAGCACAGACGGCAGCAGCATGACCGTCCAGCAGATTGCGTCTGTCGTTTCGCCCAGTGTTGTCGCCATCACGACTGAGCAGATGAGCAGCAGTCAGACCTGGTTCGGCGGCTACTATGTGCAGAGCGGCGCAGGCTCCGGCGTCATCATCAGTCAGGACGGCTACATCCTGACCTGCGCACATGTCGTCAGCGGTGCCACCAGCGTCAAGGTCCAGCTGAACGGCAGCGATGAGTCCTACGATGCCACCATTGTCGGGCAGGATTCCACCTCCGACATTGCCGTGCTGAAGATCGACGCCACCGGTCTGACCCCGGCGGTCATCGGTGACAGTGACGCACTGGCCGTCGGCGAGGTCGCCGTAGCGGTGGGCAACCCGCTCGGCACGCTGTCCAACACCGTCACGGACGGCATCGTCAGCGCGCTGAACCGTCAGGTTACCGTACAGAACAACGATATGACGCTGATCCAGACCGATGCCTCCATCAGCCCGGGCAACTCCGGCGGCGGTCTGTTCAACGCAAACGGCGAGCTGATCGGCATTGTCAATGCCAAGAGCAGCTACAGTGAAGCCGAGGGTATCGGCTTTGCCATCCCCATCAACACCGCAATGGAGATCAGCCGCCAGCTGATCGAGAGCGGCTCGGTCGCGCGCCCCGCACTGGGCGTCAAGATCGTGGATGTGACCGATGCGCAGACCGCCCAGCAGCTGGGTGTGTCCACAATGGGCGTCTATGTGGTCGAGGTCACCAAGGGCAGCGGCGCCGAGGCCGCCGGTGTGCAGGCCGGTGACCGTGTGCTGGCTGTGGATGATACCGCTGTCAGCGATTCCTCCGCCCTGAAGAATTACCTCAAGGACAAGGCCATCGGTGATTCCGTGAACCTGCAGGTCGAGCGCAACGGCAAGGTGCAGACCCTGACTGTCACGCTTGGCTCCAACCAGTAAAAAGCAACCGGCGGGCTGCAGATCGTTTAGATCTGCAGCCCGCCTTTTTATGCACTTTGCAGGGCAGCTTCAGTTCTGGTCCCTGCTTTTTCCTGCAAGCGCGGCCGCCACGCCAAAAATCAGGCTGGCAGCAATGCCGCCCGAGGCTGCCGTCAGCCCGCCGGTGAAGGCCCCCGGCAGACCGCACTCGTCCACCGCGTGCTGCGCGCCCTGCGCCAGCAGGTGCCCAAAGCCGAGCAGCGGCACGCTGGCCCCCGCCCCCGCAAAATCTGCCAGCGGCTTGTACAGGCCAACGGCGCTCAAAATCACGCCCGCGACCACATACCCGGTCAGGATGCGCGCGGGGGTCAGCTTCGTGTAATCAATAAGCAGCTGCCCCACAACGCAGATGCCGCCGCCCACCGCAAACGCCCAGAGATAATTCATACCGCACCTCCCAGTTCAACACAGTGGGCAATGCCGGGGATGCTCTCCCCCTGCAAAAAGGTAGTCTGGCTCATCAGCGCGCCGGTGGCCAGAAACAGCACCCGCCGCAGCTGCCCCGCCGCCAGCATCGGCAGGATTTTGCAGCACAGCACCGCCGCACTGCACCCGGCTCCGCTGCCGCCGGCCTGCACATCCTGCCCCTGCGTGTCATACAGCAGGCATCCGCAGTCCCGGTGGTTGTCCAGCGGCAGGCCCTCCCGCGCCATCTGCTCCCGCAGCAGGGCGGAGCCGACCTCGCCCAGATCACCGGTAAAGATCGCATCAAAGTCCTGCGGGCGCGCGCCGGTGGCTGCAAAATACCGCAGCAGGGTTGAGGCCGCCGCCGGCATCATCGCCGCGCCCATATTGTTGATGTCATGCACTGCATAGTCCTGCACCCGGCCGAAGGTCACGCTGCGCACCGGCACGCCGGTGCCGTGCGCCCGCACCAGACAGGCCCCGGCAGCAGTGGCGGTCCACTGGGCGGTGGGGGTGCGTTTGGCGCCGTACTCCAGCGGCGTGCGGAACTGCCGCTCCGCCGCGCAGAAATGGCTGCTCGTCAATGCCAGCGCCCGCTCTGCCATGCCGCCCGCCGCAAACACGGCGGCCAGCGCCAGCGTTTCGGCCATGGTGCTGCAGGCACCGTACACCCCCGCAAACGGAATGCCCAGCTCCCGCATCGTGTAGTTGCTGGCCGTACACTGGGCCTGCAGGTCACCTGCAAAGGTGATGTCAACCCCGGTGCGCGGCAGATCGGCCTTGCGCAGGCAAAGCTCCGCTGCCCGCCGCTGCAGCAGGCTTTCGGCCTGCTCCCAGTTTTCACAGCCCTGCTCACAGAAGCCTGCATCCTGCGTCAGGAAATCGAAGTCGGAGGCCAGCGGCCCCTCACTCTCCTTTTTGCCGCCCGCTGCGGCCCAGGCCGCCACGACCGGCGGGGTGTCGAACAGCAGGGTATCCTTTTTGCGTGCCATCGCTCACCCCACCTTTCCCAGCAGCCAGTAGACCACGCCCCACACAAAGCTTGCCAGTGTGCCGTAAGCGATGACCGGCCCCGCGATCGTAAAGATCTTGGCCCCCACGCCGGTGACCCAGCCCTCGGCCTTGAACTCGATGGCCGGGCTTACGACCGAGTTGGCAAACCCGGTGATCGGCACCAGCGTACCCGCGCCCGCCTTAGCGGCCAGCTTCTGGTACCAGCCGGGCAGCGTGAACAGCGCCGACAGAAAGATCAGTGCAATGCTCGTCAGCGTGCCTGCCAGCGTCTTGTCATACCAGATCAGAAAGAGCTGGCGCAGCCCTTCCCCGACGGTGCAGATCGCCCCGCCGACACAGAATGCCCACACGCAGTCCCTCACAACAGGGGAGGGCGGCGAGGCGCGGCCGATCATCTCATCATATTGCTTGGGATTCAGCTTCACACTCCATTCCTCCTTTTGGGGGATAGTATGTGCTCAGCCGCCGTAAAATATGACCCGGCCGCGGCAATACGGCTCCGGCACCATGACCTTGTAGAGGGCGCGCAGCTCTTTGCAGAGCACGGCATCGGGCGCAGTGCCGCCGCACGGCAGGGAAAGCACCGCATACCGGCTGCCGAACGCGCGGCTCTCCAGCGCAGTGGCGCGCGCCCCGGCCCGCAGGTAAAACCCGATGCGCCGCCGCGCAACGGCGGGGTCGGGGGCCTCAGCAGGATGCTCACATTCCAGCAGCAGGTCCTGCACCCGCAGAGCGTAGTAGTCACGGATCAGCTGCAGCGCCGCCGTACCCACACCGCTGCCGCGCAAATCACACCGCACGGCAAAATAGTCCAGCAGCGCCGTCCGCTGGCCCGGCAGCACGACCTGCCATGCGTAGGCCAGCCGCGCACCGGCATCATCGGTCAGCAGCAGCGGCTCATACACCCCTGCCTCCAACAGGCGGCGTATCTCGGCAAAGGGCTTGCACTCGGCGGCGGGGAAATCCCGCGGCAGGGCGGTGTGGTACAGCTCCTCACAGCCGGCAGGGGACAGACGCTTGATTTGCATGGAGATTTCTCCTTTCTGTGATTGAATTGTGGGGGAAAATAAGATATAATAAATAAAATATGCCTGCACACCTCGTAGGGGTCGGCGTCCCCGACGACCCGCTGCTGCCTTGCGGCGGCATGGGGCATGCCGCCCTACACGCAGCCATACGGTCGTATGTAGGGCGGGGTGCCCTCACCCCGCCGCAGGCGTTCGCGCTTCCGGTAAGTTTCCGGGGCGTCGAGGACGCCGCCCCCTACGGCACACATTACTCACCTATAAAAACAAGGAGCCACCCATATGGAATGGACTGACATCAGCATCACCGTTGCCAAGCGCGACGCCGACACGGCCGAGGCCATCGCTACGATGGTCGCCAACGGCGGCATTTATATCGAGGATTACAGCGATCTGGAACAGCAGGCGTGGGAGATCGCGCATGTTGACCTTATCGAGCAGGAGCTGCTCGATAAGCCCCGCGATGTGGTCATCGTACACATGTACCTTGCCCCCGATGAGAACCCCGCCGAGGTACTGCCTCTGTTTGAGGAGCGGCTGAAAAACAGCGGCATCGACTACCAGCTCAACACGACCGGCGTTGAGCAGGAGGACTGGCAGAACGCATGGAAGAAATATTACCATGCCATGGACATCGGCAAGCGCCTTGCCATCGTCCCCGGGTGGGAAGAGCATGACACCGACCGCATCAAGATCATCATGGACCCCGGCATGGCGTTCGGAACCGGCACGCATGAGACGACCTCCCTCTGCCTTGAAACGCTGGACAGCCTTGTCAAGGGCGGCGAGCGGGTGCTGGATATCGGCACCGGCTCGGGGATTCTCGCCATTGCAGCGCTCAAGCTGGGCGCCGGCAGCGCCGAGGGCGTTGACATCGACCCCATGTGCGTGCGCACCGCCGGCGAGAACGCCGCGCGCAACGGCGTGGCCGACCGGTTCAAGGTGCTTGTCGGTGATCTGTCCGACAAGGCCAGCGGGCAGTACAACATCATCACCGCAAACATCGTGGCAGCGGCCATTCTCTCTCTGGCACCCCATGTGCCGGTGCTGATGGCCCCGGACGCCCGCTTTATCGCCAGCGGCATCATTGACGAGCGCAAGGACGAGGTTCTGGCCGGTCTGCGCGCCGCAGGGCTTGCGCCTGTCGAGGTCAAGGAAAAGCGCGGCTGGGTCTGCATCATCTGCAAAAAATCCGAGACGAAAGAGGCGTAAACGATGCCGCACCGTTATTTTACCCGTGAGCTGGCGGACGGCCGCGCTGCGCTGACCGGCAGCGATGCCCACCATCTGGCAGATGTCATGCGCGCCAAGCTCGGCGAGGAGGTCGTGCTCTGCGGCCCGGACGGGCTGGAATACCTCGGCACTGTGACTGCCATCGAGCCGGGCCGGGTCGAGTTCTCGGTCACTGACGGCACGACCAGCAAGGCCGAGCCGGACTGCACCGTGACGCTGTTTGCGGGTTACCCCAAGCAGGGCAAGCTTGAGGAGGTCATCCGCCACAGCGTTGAGCTGGGCGTAACCGGGATCGTTCCGTTTTTCAGCCGTTACTGTGTGGCCGCACCCAAAAAAGAGGACGCCAAGAACGAACGGTACAACCGCATTGCCGCCGAGGCCGCCAAGCAGGCGGGCCGCGCCATGCTGCCCCATGTGGCGATGCCGCTGCCCGATTTTGCCGCCGTCTGCGCCGCCATGAAGGATTTTGACCTTGTGCTGTTCTTTTACGAGGGCGGCGGTGCCCCCCTGCGGGAGGTGCTGCACCCCGGGCAGTATAAGCGCATCGCCATCATCACCGGCAGTGAGGGCGGCTTCTCGGTCGAGGAGGCCGCCGCCGCCAAGGCCGCAGGTGCCGTGACGGTGGGCCTTGGCCCACGCATCCTGCGCTGCGAGACCGCGCCGCTGGCCGCCCTGACCGCTGCCATGCTGCTGACCGGGAATTTGGAGTAACCGCGCACGCAAACTATAGTATGTAAAAAAGAAGAGGAGCGTCACCGATGCGTGACACTCCTCTTCTTAGGTTGTTCATGTTGCAGTTGTAGGGGAGGGATTCATCCCTCCCGGGCACATCGAGGTTGCCGTACGGTTCCCGGAGCGGTCAAGACCGCTCCCTACAGGGCGTCGGCAAAAGGGTTGTAGGGAGGGGTCTTGACCCCTCCGTGCAATGTTTCCGCAACCGCAACACTGTCGGGAGGGATGAATCCCTCCCCTACGACCTATTTTGCCTTCACATACGCGCCGAACGCATTCGGCACGGGGTATACCTCGGCCAGATCCTCGGGCGCGGCCCAGACATAGCCGTCGGGCAGCTCGCACGCCGGGGCGGTGCCGCGCCAGCCGCCCAGCTCCCAGATCTTGTGGGTAAACACATGCTTTGCGGGGGGCAATGCCTCGCCCAGCGCGGCCCGCACGCCCAGTGCAGCCAGCTCAGCGGTCAGCTCCTCGCGGGTCAGGCTCTTTTCCCACGCAGCGGGCTGCCACAGGCCGGCCAGCAGGCCGCGGGCGGGGCGGCGCTGCAATAAAACGCCACGCTCGCTCTCAATCAGCGCCACCGTCACGGGCACCCTGCCCTTGGCTTTCGGCGCAGGCTTCACGGACAGCTCGGTAGCACGTCCTGCGGCGTACCCCTGACACAGCTGCGCCAGCGGGCACACCTCGCACCGGGGCGCACCGGGCACACAGACCAGCGCGCCCAACTCCATCAGTGCCTCATTGTACGGGCCGGGGGTGGCCTTCGGCATCTGGTCAACCACCCGCACGGTAAACGCTTTCTTTGCGGCGGGGGTCATCACATCGGCATCATCGTTGTACAGCCGCGCAAAGACCCGCAGGACATTGCCGTCCACCGCAGGCACCGGGATGCCGAACGCAATGCTCGCCACCGCGCCCGCCGTGTAGTCGCCGATGCCCGGCAGGCTGCGCAGCGCCTCATAGTCGGCGGGCAGGTCACCGCCGTACTGCTCACAGACGATGCGGGCAGCCTTCTGCATATTGTTGACGCGGTTGTAGTACCCCAGACCCTGCCACAGCTTGCGCAGGGCGTCCGGCTCGCAGGCGGCCAGCGCGGCGGGGTCGGGCAGCGCCGCGATAAAACGCTCATAGTAGGGGATGGCCGCTGCCACGCGGGTCTGCTGAAGCATGATCTCGCTGACCCAGATATGGTACGCAGAAGGCTCCTGCCGGAAAGGCAGGAGCCGTTTGTTTGCGTTGAACCATTGCAGCAGCGGTGCGGCAATGGGCTGCATCAGAAGCCTCCGCAGGTGCGGGGGAAGGGGATGACATCACGGATGTTGGGGATGCCGGTGACATACATCAGCAGACGCTCAAAGCCCAGACCGTAGCCGGCATGCTTGACGCTGCCGTAGCGGCGCAGGTCGAGATACCAGTCATAGTCGGCGGTGTTCAGGCCCAGTTCCTTCATGCGGGCCTCCAGCACATCGAGGCGCTCCTCACGCTGGGAGCCGCCGATCAGCTCACCGATGCCGGGCACCAGCATATCGGCGGCGGCCACGGTCTTGCCGTCCTCGTTCTGGCGCATATAGAATGCCTTGATCTCCTTCGGGTAGTCGGTGACGAACACCGGCTTCTTGAAGATCTGCTCCGTCAGATAGCGCTCATGCTCGGTCTGCAGATCGGTGCCCCACTCGACCTTGTACTGGAAGTTGTCGTTGTTCTTCTTCAGCAGCTCTACGGCATCGGTGTAGCTTACGCGGGCAAACTCAGAGTTTGCGACCAGCTCCAGCCGCTCGATCAGGCCCTTATCGAAGAACTGGTTGAAGAAGGCCAGCTCATCGGGGCAGTTGTCGAGCAGATAGCGGATGACATAGCGGGTCATCGCCTCGGCAGTCTCAAGGTAGGTGTTCAGGTCGGCGAAGGCCATCTCAGGCTCGATCATCCAGAACTCTGCCGCATGGCGGGTGTCGTAGCTCTTCTCGGCGCGGAAGGTGGGGCCGAAGGTGTAAACATTGCCCAGCGCCATGGCCATGGCCTCGGCCTCCAGCTGGCCGGAAACGGTCAGGTGGACAGGACGCTTGAAGAAGTCCTTCGTGTAGTCAACGCCGCCCTCGTCGTTGCGGGGGATATCGTTGAGGTCGAGCGTTGTGACCTGGAACATCTCACCGGCGCCCTCGCAGTCAGAACCGGTGAAGATCGGCGTATGAACATAGGTAAAGCCATGCTCGTGGAAGAACTGGTGCAGGGCAAACGCTGCCTGACCGCGCACGCGGAACGCCGCATTGAAGGTGTTAGTGCGGGGGCGCAGGTGAGTCATCGTGCGCAGATAGTCCATGCCCATCTTCTTTTTCTGCAGCGGATAATCGCCGCCGCAGGGGCCAAGCACGGTGATTTCGTCGGCGTTGATCTCAAAGGGCTGCTTGGCGTTCGGGGTCACGACCAGCGTACCAGTGACCTCGAAACTGGTGTACAGGCCGCATTTGGCGATTTCGGCATAGTTGGCGAGCTTATCTGCCTGAAACACGATCTGGACAGGCTTATAGCAGCTGCCGTCCGACAGCGAGATGAAGCCGATATTTTTGGAATCGCGCACAGTCTTGGCCCAGCCACAGACAGTGACCTTAGTGCCATCTGCGGGGGTAGCCTTGTACAGCGATGCAAGTTCCGTTCTCTGCATGGGTAGTCCACTCCTCTTTATACTATGAATATTAGTATTGTAGCAGGTATTTTATAAAAAGTAAAGAGCCGATATTTACCGATATTTATAGAGTTGTAGGGGCCGGGCATGCCCGGCCCGCCGCTGTACGGGAACTGCTCAGCAATGGGCAAGCTGAGAGCCGCACATCTGCGGCCTCTGCAGGGCGGCGTTATTTTCATCTGTCGGCTCACAATATTTTTGCCAGCCCTTCCGCCGCATACCTTCCGGCCCTTATTGCCTCATCCAGCGTATTGGCATGGCCGCCGACCTCTATCAACAAACTGCCGGTCGTTAAATCCTGGTTATAAAACCTGTACCCGCACAGAACAGGGCGGGTCAGGCCGGGGTGGGACTCCTCCATGGCGGCCTCCCATGCGGCGGCCAGACGCAGATTCAGCCGCCAGTTGGGCAGGGCGATACTGCCGCCGTTGTCACACCCGGCAATGATCATGACCTGCGCTGTACTCTCGCCGCCAATTTCGCACACCGGCTTGACCCGGGTGCCGTCCTCGTCCTCGATGGCATCGCGGTGAACATCCAGCACGACCCTGATCGAGGGATACCGCGCCAGATACTCCTGCACGCCGGCGCGGCTGCGCTTGTAGCTGTCGGTGTAGCCGGGCGCATCGTAGAGCGTTGTGTCGTGCAGGGTGTTGATGCCGGCCTCGTTCAGCACCCGGGCCATCTCAGCCCCCACGGCGCAGACATTCAGCGCCGTGTTCCTGCTGCGGGCCGCATAGCTTTTGTCATACACAGGGTCGGGCCAAAGCTGGTAGCTTTCCGTGGCGTGGGTGTGCATGATCAGCACCTGCGGCGCGGCGCTGTCCCTTTCTATAGAAAAAGGCAGGCTGGGGGTCGTGACGGCGGCGCGCAGGTCAGAGTCCGGATGCTCGGTGCTGTTTTTGATGCTGCCCGCCGCAAGCTGCAGATAGCCGGTGCCGCTGCCCTGCCGCAGCTGCACCGCACGGATGCGGCCCGCGTCCGCCAGCTCGGGTGCGGCGCTGGGCAGCGGCGTGGCCGTGGGGGCTGCGGACGGCTGCGGCGTTGCGGACGGTGCCGGGGCAGGGCAGGGCGTGGGCAGCGGCGTGGGGCGGCTTTCCGGCCGCTGCGGGCTGCTGACGCTCTGTGCCGGGGCAGCGGGCCAGTCAAGCGCCGCAGCAGCCGCAGGGTCCTGCAGATAGAGCGCCCCCCGCAGCAGCCAAGCGCGCCCGGGGCAGAACGCCAGCGCTGCCCCAACCGCCAGCATCCCGGCCGCAAAAGCACCCCCGTACACCGCCGCCGAGACCCACCGGCGCAGTCTTTGCATGGCACACACCCCCTCTGCACCCAAATTTTATGCGCTTTTTTTGCTTTCTATGAAGTTTTTTTCAAAAACCACTTGCAACTTTGCAAAAAGTATGATAGGATAACTTGTACTGTTATGGGGAACTAAGGAGGTGGAACGAATGCCTAATATTAAATCTCAGAAGGATCGCGTTGTTCAGGCCAAGAAAGAGGCCCTGCACAATAAGGTCGTCAAGTCCAACCTGAAAACAGTTGTCAAGAAGGCAAACGCTGCCATCGACAGCAATGCTGCTGACAAGGAGACCGTCGTTAAGGTTGCTGTCTCTGCCATCGACTCTGCTAAGAGCAAGGGTGTCATCCATAAGAACACCGCTGCCCGCAAGATCAGCCGCATGGCTAAGCGCGCCAACAAGGCTGCTGCTCAGTAATTGATCGCATGAACAATGCCCGCCGTGAAAACGGCGGGCATTTTCATTTATATTTTGCGGAAAAGGCTTCTCCCCTGGGGGAGAAGCTGTCCGCGAAGCGGACTGATGTGGGGAGAGTGTGCCCTGACAGCCCGTTACCGGGCGGCAGTGGCAAGGTCTGCCCTCATCCGTCTGCGGGCGGGGCCGCAGACACCTTCCCCCGAGGGGGGAAGGCTTCCATTTTATACCTCCTGCTCCATCAGCAGCTTTTTTAGCGGCAGCAGCGCGGCAGGCTCTGCGCTGAAGGTGCGCACACCGAGCTTGAAGTACTCCGGCATGGCACTCACCGCCGCTACCGTGATGCCGCAGACGTAGACCGGTACACTGCGGGCCGCAGCCTGCTCCACCACACTCTTGACCAGCCGCAGCACAGCGGGGTTTGTCAGCTGGCCCACGGCAGCGGTGGGGTTATGCACAAGGCCCAGCGTGTAGCGGGTCAGGTCCTCCGCGTCAATGACCATCAGCTGGGCGCCGCGGTCCATGATGTCGGCGGCCATCAGAGCGGCCGAGGGCATATCTATCACACAGCCCAGCATCGGCATCCCGATCTCAACACCGCTGCTCTGCAGCTCATCCCTGCAGTCATTGACCTCCTGCAGGCATCTATCCCAGTCTGCCGCATCCTTTACCATCGGGAACACGACACACAGATGCCCCTCCGGGGCGGCGCGCAGCAGTGCACGGATCTGGGACTTGAACAGCCGGTCTCCGCCCAGCCGCGCCTGCAGCTCGGCAGACCAGGGGGCATCATCATCGGCGCGGGTATCGCAGGTGCGCAGCACCACGGGGACGCCCTCGGCCGAGCGCAGATATTCCTTCAGGCGGCTCGTCTGGGTCTGCTCGCTCTGATCGTAGAGGATCGCGCTCTCGGAGCGCACGATGCCGATGCCCGCCGCCCCCTGCGTATGGGGCACCTCGTTGTCGATCAGGTTGCAGGTCTGCATCAGACGGAAGGCTGTGCCGCCCTTGGTCAGGCAGGGCAGGGCGGCCACAGGGTCAGGCTGCTGGCCGTGCAGGCGGCTCAATGCGATCTGGCAGTCCACCCGGGCAATCTGCGCGCCATCCGGCTCGACCACCAGTGTGCCGTTGTCGGCATCGAGGATCGCGCGGCGGCCCACCGCCATGGCGGCTGCGCCGTCCCCCAGCTGCACTACCGCCGGGATCCCCATGCTGCGCGCCATAATGGCGGCGTGGCTGATCGTGCTGTCCTGATCGCTGGCAAGCCCCAGCACCATCCGGCGGTCAAGGCTGAACAGATCGCTGGGGAAAAACCGATCCGCGACCAGAATGCTCGGCCGCTTGAGATGCAGCCGCCGGCGCGGGCGGCCGTCCAGAATATCCACAACCCGGCGGCAGACATCGCAGACATCGACACTGCGCTCCCGGATATACTCATCGTCCACGTTTTTCAGCCGGTCTGCAAAGATCTGTTCTGCCCGCTCAACGGCGGCGGCACCGCCCGCACCGGCGGCGATATAATCGCCGATCTCGTTGGTGAAGGATTCATCCTCCAGCAGGGCGATCTGAAACAGCAGAATATCCGCATCGGGGCCTTTGGCGCGCTGGCTAAGCCGGCGCAGCTCGTCCTTGGCCAGCACAACGGCCACATCATAGAGCGCGCGCTCCCTGAACGGGTCACAGACGATGCGGTGCAGCCCTGTGGTGCCGTGGTCGATCTGCTCGACCGGGCCGACCACAATACCGGACGAAGCCGGCACGCCGGTGTAGGTGTGCATAGAGTAGGCCTCCTTTTTGAATCTCCTCAGCCTTCCCCCAAAGGAAGGGCCTTTTTACAAAATCGGCATCTCCCCAAGCGTCTTGCTGACAAGGGCGGTCACAAACTCCTCGGGCACGGCGGCGGCAATGGCGCGCTCGGTCACAAGGGTGTTTTCTTTTCCCTCCAGCAGGGCGGGGAACCGGTCTGCCGGGTCCTTGTCAAAGCTGCCCATAAAGGTCGCAGCCAGCAGCTTCGGGGTATACGGGATGTCCTCCGGCACGCCGACACGCTCTGCCGCCAGCTCCAGCGGGGCCAGCGCGCCGCGGGTCGGGGCGCTGGGGTTCGGTGCATAAGGGGCCGGGTAGTTTGCCCGGGTGCGGGCGTTCTTCTCGACCAGATCTATCTCGGGTGCGCGGGCGCAGACCTCGGCAAGGTTTTTCTGGTACTGCTCCGCGAAATGGGCAAGGTATTCCTCGTTATCAGGCAGCATGGCGTAGGCCGTGCCGCCGCACCGGCCAAACAGGCGCAGCGTATCAAAATAGCCCAGCGCAATGTTGCGCCCGGCGCGGGCGGGGTCAAAGTCCAGTGTGGGGCCAAGATCCCAATGGCTGCGCACAATGCGGGTGGGCAGGCCGGTCGTGTTGGGCCGCACGATGCCGATGCCGTCCACATCGACCCCAAGCAACTCGGTCGCGCCCATGCGGGCGGCCAGATCCAACGGCATATTATCCCGCCAGCCGCCGTCAATGTACTTTACACCGTCAATTTCCCGCGGGCGCAGGGCAGGGAAGCAGGCGCTGGACGCCAGCATATAGTCCTTGAGCTGCCCCTCGGGGATATCCTCGATCGGGCATTGCACGCTGCGCAGGCTGCCCAGCTCCGTCATGACAAGGCCGAAATGAATGGCGGAATGCCGCACGGCGTCCTCATCGATCAGCCGGTCGATCGTCTCAGCCAGCGGCTCAACATTCAGCCCGCCGCTGCGGAAAATATCGAGGAAGAAGGCACGCAGCTCCTCGCGCTTGAGCGATTCGGGGACCTCCAGCACATCATGGATCTCCAGACTGCGCCAAAGCTCCTCTGCCTCGCGGGCCTTGCCCATCGTGAAAAGGCAGCCGTTCAGGGTGCCGACACTGGCCCCGGTGATGATATCCGGCGTCCAGTCCAGCGCCTGCAGGGCATGCCAGACACCGATCTGGTAGCTTCCCTTGGCACCGCCCCCCGCCAGCACCAGCGCGCGCTTTCCGGTATGTTCCATCCTGATTTTCCCTCCCGGTCATGGTTTTCCTCATTATAGCATCTTCTGTGCAAAGTTGCCATAGCAAACTGCGTCACAATCTGCCGTTTTTTTATGGAATTTTTGTATTTTGTCAGGGGTTGCAACGGAAGGGGAAACGCAGTATTATAAAAGCAGTTGTTTATCCTGCGTGCTGTAGGGGGCGGCGTCCTCGACGCCCCTGCCATATTTTAACATTGCAATACCATATTAGTGAGGGAATTTTCATGTCTACCAAACCTATCCTTGTTGTCATGGCTGCCGGTATGGGCAGCCGCTACGGCGGGCTCAAGCAGATCGACCCGGTGGGGCCGTCCGGCGAGGCCATTCTGGACTACAGCCTTTACGATGCCCGCCGCGCCGGGTTCGAGACCGTTGTCTTCATCATCAAGCATGAGATCGAGCAGGCGTTCAAGGAGGCTGTCGGCGCCCGCGCCCTGCGCGCCGGGTTTGAGGTCCGCTATGCCTACCAGCAGCTCGACAAGCTGCCGGAGGGCTTCACCGTGCCGGAGGGGCGCGTCAAGCCCTGGGGCACGGCCCACGCCATCCTTGTGGCAGAGCAGGCCATCGGCGATGCACCGTTCGCGGTCATCAACGCGGATGACTACTACGGCCCGCAGGGCTTCCGCCTTGTCTACGACTATCTCAGCACCCACGCCGACGGCGACCGCTACGCCTGGGCGATGGTGGGCTTCCTGCTGGGCAACACGGTCAGTGCCAACGGCAGCGTCAGCCGCGGTGTCTGCGTGACCGATGCGCAGCACAACCTCGTCAGCGTGACCGAGCGCACCTGCATCGAGCCGTATGACGGCGGCATCCATTACAGCGAGGACGGCGGCAAAAGCTGGTGCGACCTGCCTGCAGACGCCGTTGTTTCGATGAATCTGTGGGGCTTCACGCCCGGCTATGTGCAGCAGGCCAAGGCCGGTTTTGCAGCCTTCCTGCAGGAGAATCTGCCCGTCAACCCGCTGAAATGCGAGTACTATCTGCCCACCGTCGTGACAAACGCGCTGAACAACGGCGAGGCCGATGTCCATGTGCTGACCAGCGCCGACAAATGGCACGGCATCACCTACCGTGAGGACAAGCCCGAGCTTGTCGCCGCTCTCAAGCAGATGAGCGAGGCCGGGCTGTACCCGACCGACCGGCTGTTCTGATGCCTATGCCGGGGGACGCTGCGCGCAATATTTTACAATTACGCTGTTGTATTTGCGCGGGATGTCGGGTATAATAAAATCAGTAAATCGGAACATTTCACCAAGCTGACGCAGCAGCGCAGCTTTTGCAAAGGAGTTTTTATCATGATGAAAAAGACCACCTTCGGTGCCGCTCTGGCTTTCCTGTTTGCCGCTGCCGGTGCCCTGACCGCCGCCGCCCTCTACCTGCATCACCGTGAGAAGGAGCTGGACGAGTACGAGCGCCTGCTCTTCAGCGATGATTATGACGATTTCGATGACGAGGACGACACCAACGCCGAGGACACCACCACCTACGAGAAGATCCCCGACGCCCCCAACACCGAGGAGTAATCCCCATCGGGGTCCTGTGTGACCGAATACGAACCGGCTGGGCGCTGACCTGACGGCGCCCAGTCTTTTGTTAATGGAGAAAGCTAGATCATGCGCAAACTGCTGCTTTGGCTGGTGATGGTCGCCGCCATGGTTGCCGCGATCCTTGGCGGAACAGCGGCGTTCCTCTACAGCCGCACCGGCGAGGACCGACTTCCCCAGCAGCCCGTGCAGTTCGGCGGGCTGACGCTGACCGCCAACGGCTGGGACTGGGCCATACCCGTGCTGGGCGACAAGGTCAGCAAGACCTATGAAAGCCCGACCAACCTGACCGTGCAGAAGCTCGGCACCTTCACCGATACGATCCCCGCACTGACCCTGCCCGAATGGGTCACAGCGGCTGAGGTGCAGATCACCGCGCCAGACGGCACCGTCTGGTCGGGCGGCCTGACCGACTGCAACACCTATACCTACACCCAGAACGGCGCGTATCAGATCATAGTGACCGCCCACCACAGCGACAGTGATGCCCCCGGTGACCCGGTGGGCTGGTACGCCTACCGCGCAGGCTACACAATGGCGATGAACCCCAAGGTCACCCTGAGCAGCGAGCGCGCGCCGCAGGGCAGCATCGTGGCGATCCAGCTGTCCGGTATTCTGGACGGCGAGCCGACCGTTGAGAGTGATCTCGGCGAGGTATGGTTCCGCAAGACCGCCACGGGGTACATGGGCTACCTGCCCGTAACCTACAACGCCGAGGGCGGCGACCATACGCTGCAGCTGACCTGCGGCACCCTGCAAAAGGAGATCACCCTGACGGTGACCCGTACACTGTACGACACCGTCTCCGTCCCGGCGGAGGAGGATGCCGGCGGCGGAGAGGAGTTCCGCAACGCGATCTGGCCGCTTTACACCACCGGCAGCTCCGCCAAGCTATGGAACGGCCGGTTCGAGGCCCCCAGCGCCGGTGCTGTCAGTCTGGCCTACGGCACCACCCAGATGGTGGACGGTCAGCGCAGCGGTCAGGCCACCGGCCTGACCTATGCCGCCGCAGACGGTGAGACTGTTACCGCCCCTCAGGCCGGCAACATCGTGTTTGCCGGTACGCTGACCCTGACCGGCGGCACTGTGGTCATCGACCACGGCTGCGGCGTAAAAAGCTATCTGTACGGTCTGGAAACGGTCGGCGTTGTGCGCGGGCAGTCGGTTTCCACCGGCGACCCGCTGGGTACTGCCGGGACGAGCCACAGCCTGATCTATGAGCTGCGCATCGGCAGCAAATCCACCGACCCGCAGCTTGCCCTGAACGGCAGCAGCGGTCTGCAATTCCGTGAGGCTGAATAACGCAGGCATCGCACGGCGATGCCGCCCATAGAATGTTACGATCGGCGCGGTGCCCCCGGCCCGCCGTGCCGTGTGTATGGCCGGGTGTGCTAAGGCAACACCGCACAATTCTCGCCTGACGGCTTAAGCGGTATTGCCCTAAGAGAGTGGGAGTAAGCATGGAAGAAGAGAAGAAAGCCGCAGCCGGCGTGGGCTGGGTCGAAAAAGCCCCCGCCGCGCCCCGCAGGCGCAGCCGCAAAAAGTCAGCGGCCAAGGGCAAGCCCAAAAAGTCCGCAGCCCCGGCAGAGCCGAAGCAGCAGCCGGCTGTGAGCGATGCCCCGGAGCCCCCCGCAGAAGCTGCACCTGCACCCCTGCAGGTACCCGAGGCCCCGGACGCCCCGCAGCCCGACACCGTCCCCGTGACACTGCCGGAAACCCCTGAAACAGCATCTGAATCGGCCCCGGCACAGCCCGAGGCCGCCGAGCAGCCGGAACCGGCAGAGCCTGCCGAGGCAGCCCTGCCGGATGCCGGTGCCGATGAAACAGCGGCAGTCGAGCCTGCCCCCGAAGATACTGCCCCTGAAGATACTGCCCCCGAAGAACCGGAGCAGCCTGTACCCGATGCAGACGAGGGTGCGGCCAATGCACCGCAGGATGCCCCGGAGGAGGATTCCACAGAGGAGGACGTTCCCGAGAAAAAGGCCCGTGCGGACACCATCGCCCGCACGGCACAGCTTTCCATCGCCCAGATCATGGCCGGGCTGGCAGACACCCCCGCCGAGGATACCCCCGATGCGCCGCCCGCCGAACCGGACAGCACTGAGGAGGACACCGAGGAGGAGCCTGCGGACACCATTACCCAAAAGCTTGGGCGCGGTGTGACCGGCATGCTGCGCTGGCTGCTGCTGGTCGTGCTTTTTGTGCTGGTCATCGCGTGCGGCGGCGTAGCGTGGCTCTACCACAATGCCACCCCCGATATGCTGCCCCAGATCAAGGCCACCTTTGACGGACAGGAGCTTGCCCCCACCGCCTACAAATGGCATGTGCCGATCGTTGGCAGCTGGCTCCGCCGCACCTATGCCGAAACGCTGAACCCCACCCCGGCCGAGTTGGCGCTGCCGGTATCCGGCGCTTCCCCCGATCTGGTCGTCACGCCGGGCGGCTACAGCGCCCAGCTGACCATCACCGATGCCGCCGGGGAATCCATCTATGACGGCAGCGCCACCGGCTTCCGCAGCTACCGTTTTGCTGAGAACGGCACCTACGATGCCAAGCTGATCGTCAGCACAAGCGGCACCCCCGCTGACGAGGCGACCGTGACCGGCACCGAGACCTGGCAGTTCCGCTTTACGGTCAGCATCAAACCGTCCATCCAGCTTGCGACCGACAGCGTGGCACAGGGCGGTGTGGCGGCGGTGCGGGTCGGCCAGACCCTCGGGCAGGATGCCCCGGCCATCAAGACCACCCTCAAAAATGTCGGCTTTGTCAAGGCCGGCAGCGGCTGGATCTGCTACCTGCCTATCCCATGGAACCAGAAGCCCGGCAACATTGATCTGGAGGTATCGGCTGACGGCTACACCGAGACCCTCTCCCTGTCGGTGCGCGCAGGCTCCTTCAGCTACAAGGACTACAGCAAAACCTCTCAGATGGCCGCGCCCTACATCGGCGAGGATGATGCCCCGGCGGCGGTCAGCAAGCTGTTTGCCACTGTGGACGACAAGATCCAGTGGTCCGTAGGCGGCTTTGTGCAGCCCTTCCTCGACAGCTTTGACACTCCGCTGACCTACGGCATGACTGAGTACACGGGCCGCTCCTACAGTGAGCGGGGCACCAACTACGGCTACGGTGGGCGCACCTCGACCAATGTGATCATCCGCCCCAAAAACGGCAAAGGCTCGATGATTGCCCCCGCCAGCGGCCGTGTGCTGCTGGCGAAGGACCTCGGCGGCCTCTATGGCAACACCCTCGTGATCGAACACGGCGCAGGCCTCAAGAGCATCTTCTACGGTCTCGCCTCGCTGGATGTCAAGACCGGTGATACCGTCAAGCAGGGCCAGCTGCTGGGCGGCTGCAGCAAGGCCGTTGTGGCAGAGATGCGCATCGGCACCGTTCCCATCGACCCGCTGGCCGTCTGGCGCAGCCGCTGCGATGGTCTGAAGCTCTATTGATCCCACGGCACCCATCCCAAACGGGATGGGTGCTTTTTTGCTGTCACCGTCCGCAGCCGAGGGAGCGGGCCATCAGCGGATGTTCACACTCTGCGCGGGCAGGACATAGTATGGCGCAAAACAAAACGAGGTGAGCGCGTATGCCAAAGACCTTCTGTGTGGTGGGCCACGATGCCCGCCAGCAGGCGGCGGCCCGTGTGCTGCGCCGCGCAGGCTGCGGCGTGACCGCCGCCGACAACGCCGCCGCAGCGGATTATATCCTGCTGCCGATGTCTCAGGGGCGCGTCAGCGATGAGGTCGCCCGCGCCCTGCAGGGTGCGGGGCAGGGGACGCTGATTCTGGCAGGCCGCCCCGGCCTGCCGGTACGGCTGGCCGCGCGGGAGGCCGGACTGCCGCTGATAGACTATTTCCGGCGGCCCGAGCTGGAATGTCTGAACGCCGTCCCCACGGCCGAGGGCTGCCTTGAGCTGCTGCTCCGCCTGCGGGAGCGCACGATCTGGGAGAGTGCCTTTCTTGTGCTGGGCTACGGCCGGGTAGGCCGCGCCGTGGCGCGTCGTCTGGCACTGCTGGGCGGGCGGGTCACCGTGGCTGCCCGCAGCCCCGAGCAGCGCGCCAACGCCCGCTGCAGCGGCTGCCGCGCCGCAGCGCTGACAGCCCTGCCCGCGCTGCTGCCGGGGTTCGACGCCGTCATCAACACGATCCCCGCGCCGGTGCTGCCGCGCACACTTTTGCAGCGGCTGCCGGCCGGGGCGCTGATCATCGACCTTGCCAGCCTGCCCGGCGGCACCGATTTTGCAGCCGCCGAGGAGCTGGGCCTGCACGCCGAGCATGCACTGGCCCTGCCGGGGCGCTGCGCCCCGCAGACCGCCGGAGCGCTGATTGCCCAGACCGTGCTGGCCATTCTGGAAGAACGCGAAGAACAGAAAGAAAGGAGCGAGCCATGACGACCCGGCCAAAACGCACTGCCGCCTTTGCGCTGTGCGGCAGCTTTTGCAGCTTTTCCGCCGTGCTGCCCCAGATACAGGTGCTGACGGCGCGCGGGTGGGAGATCCTGCCCATTCTCAGCGCCAGCGCGGCAGGGCTGGACACCCGCTTCGGCACTGCAGCAGCCCTGCGGCAGACCCTGTTGGAGCTGACCGGCCATGAACCGCTCACAACACTGCAGGGCGTGGAGCCGCTCGGCCCGCAAAAGCTGGCCGACGCCCTTATCATTGCCCCCGCCACCGGCACAACGATGGCGCTGCTGGCGGCGGGCATCAGCGCGACCCCCGTAACGCTGGCGGCCAAAAGCCTTCTGCGTGGCGGCCGGCCGGTCATACTGGCCCCCTCCACCAACGATGGTCTGGCGGGCAGTGCCCCGGCGCTGGGCCAGCTTTTGCAGCGGCGCAGCTACTATTTTGTGCCCTTCGGTCAGGATGACTGCTACAAAAAGCCCCGCAGCCTGAAAAGTGATTTCACCCTGCTGCCCGATACGCTGGACGCTGCCCTGCGCGGGGTGCAGCTGCAGCCGATGCTGGTGTAATATGTTGCCGGGCAGGCGGCATATAACAGGGTAGAAGATATACCCCAGCCTTCCCTTTCGGGGGAAGGTGGCCCCGCAAGGCCGGATGAGGGCAGGCTTTCCATCATTGCCCGGCAATGTACTGCTGCGGCAAGCACGCCCCCATCAGTCAGCACCGCTGACAGCTTCCCCCTCGGGGGAAGCCTTTTTGCATACAGTTCTATATTTCTTCGGGGGAGGCCCGCACATGCAGATGATCACCATTACCGGCAAACAGGCTCTGCATGGGCGCATCCGCCCGGCGGCCGCCAAAAACAGCACGCTGCCGCTGCTGGCGGCCACGCTGCTCTGCCGCGCACCCTGCCGCCTGCAGGAGGTGCCGGCCCTTGCCGATGTAACGACCAGCCTTGCGCTGCTGCAGGCCGTGGGGGCCGATGTGCGGCGGTGCGGCGCGGACCTGTGTACACGGCCGGTGCAGACGCTCTGCGGCGAGATTCCTGAATCCCTTGCCGGGGCAATGCGCAGCTCGGTGTTTTACCTGGCGCCGCTGCTCTGCCGCACAGGGTATGTGCGGCTGCCGCTGCCCGGCGGCTGCCGTCTGGGGCCGCGGCCGGTGGACATTCATCTGGCCGGACTGGCCGCCATGGGGGCCGAGGTCGAGCTGGAGGGCATTGCCGTGACGCTGCGGCGCAAAGGCCCGCTGCATGGCGTGGACTTTACGCTGCGCCTGCCGAGCGTCGGCGCGACCCTCACGCTGCTGATGGCTGCCTGCTGCGCCCGGGGCCGCACCGTGCTGCGCGGCGCCGCGCAGGAGCCGGAAATAGGCGACATGGTGCATTTTCTGCAGGCATGCGGTGCCCGGATACTGGGCTGCGGCACACCGGTGCTGACGGTGGACGGGGGCTGTCCGCTGGCGGGCACCGCGCACCGCCCGCTGCCGGACCGCATCGCTGCCGCTACCTATGCCGCCGCACTGGCCGCCGCCGGCGGCGAGGTTGAGATCTGCGGCTGCGACCCGGCCGTTTACGGGGCCTTTCTGCGCTTTCTAGCCGAAACCGGCGTGACCGTGACCCGGGCAGGGGACTGCGTGCGGCTTGCCCGCGACCCCGCCGCGCCGCTGCGGGGCGGGGCCAGACTGACCGCCGATGCATGGCCCGCCTTTGCGACCGACACCGCCCCGCTGGCCGCCGCCGTGCTGCTGACGGCAGCGGGGGAGAGCGAGATCTATGACCGCCTGTTCGCCAACCGGTTTGCCTGCGCAGCAGGGTTTGCCGCATTGGGGGCCGGCTGCACCGCACAGGGACGGCGGCTGCACATTGACGGCGGTGCGGCGCTGCACGGAGCCTCCGTGACCGCCCCCGACCTGCGCGGGGGTGCGGCGCTGCTCATTGCGGCGCTTGCCGCCGAGGGGCAGACCACGCTGCGCGACCCCGGGCATATCCCGCGCGGCTACGCCGACCTGCCGGGAGAGCTGCACAGCCTTGGGGCAGACTGCACCGCCGCGCACGGTGAAGCGTAATCCAAGACCCGCGCCGCAGGGGCAGACCCGGTCCGCCCCCTGCGGCGCTTTTTGCGGGAACTTCCTGCTTTTCCCTTTAAAATATAGCAATCTGCCGAATTTTCGCGTTTCTATCCCGTGCTTGTCCGGCAAAAGCGCAGGGAGAAACGCAATTTTTTATGAATTTGCCCTCAGGGTATTGAAATTGCATGTAAAATTTGATATTCTAATAATCAGTTATATGTAAAAAATAGCGGACCAGTGTGCCCCTGCGCGGGGTGCAGTACCCATCGGGTCCGGTTTAACAACTTCACTTTTAGGGGGATACACTCATGGCATTCGTTCTCGACGAAGAAATGCAAAATGTAACCAATATCAAGGTCATCGGCGTAGGTGGCGGCGGCGGCAACGCTGTCAACCGCATGGTCGAGTCCGGTCTGTCCGGGGTCGAGTTCGTTGCAATGAACACCGACCAGCAGGCCCTGCTGAACTCCAAGGCCACCCAGAAGGTCCAGCTTGGTGCCAAGCTGACCAAGGGCCGCGGTGCCGGTGCTGACCCGGAGATCGGACAGCGCGCCGCCGAGGAGAGCAAGGACGAGATCACCAACGCCCTGAAGGGTGCGCAGATGGTCTTTATCACTGCCGGTATGGGCGGCGGCACCGGCACGGGCGCTGCCCCTGTCGTGGCTGAGACTGCCCATGATCTGGGCATCCTGACCGTCGGCATCGTCACAAAGCCCTTCGCCTTTGAGGGCAAGCGCAAGATGGCGCAGGCCGAGCAGGGCATTGCCTCCCTGATGATGCATGTCGACTCTCTGATCGTCATCCCGAACGAGCGCCTGAAGCTCATCAGTCAGGAGAAGATCACCCTGATGAACGCCTTCGAGGCCGCCGACAATGTGCTGCGTCAGGGCGTTGAGAGCATCTCCAGCCTGATCAACATCCCCGCCTTCATCAACCTCGACTTCGCGGATGTCCGCTCCATCATGAAGGACGCCGGCTTTGCCCACATGGGTGTCGGCGTTGCCAAGGGCGCCGGCAAGGCCGAGAACGCCGCCAAGGCTGCCATCTCCAGCCCGCTGCTGGAGACCAGCATCGCCGGTGCGCGCGGCGTCATCATCAACATCACCTCCAGCCCCGACATTGGTCTGGAGGATGTCGAAACCGCTGCCAGCATGATCACCCAGAGCGCCCATCCCGATGCCAACATCATCTGGGGTACTGCCTTTGATGAGCGCCTGAGCGATGAGATGAGCATCACCGTTGTGGCCACCGGCTTTGAGAGCACCCCCGAGGTGGACGAGCCTATTCAGGCCCATGTGGACGCCAAGCGCGCCGCCCAGCAGACCGCTGTACAGCAGCCTGCACAGCCTGTCCAGCCTGTGCAGCCCGCCGCCCCCGTGCAGCCCGCACAGCAGCCCATCAACCCGCCGATGCCCAACCCCATCTTCACTCAGTCCTTCAGCACCGGCATGGATACCCCCGTGGCTGCCCAGCCTGCTGCCCCGGCTGAGGAAGAGGATGACGGCGATTACTTTGACGATCTGCTCAGCATCCTGAACAAGCGTTCCTGATCAATTTTCTGCGAGAGGATGTAAAAAGCCATGCCGTCTGAACCTATGAACATTCAGGAACAGGGCTTCCGTTCCAGCTTGTTCGGCTTTGATAAAAATGATGTGCTGGCTTACATGAACGCGCTGGCCAACGAGGCCCAGCAGCATGAGCTGGAGTACAACCGCCAGCTGCAGCAGATGCAGTCCCGTCTGGACGAGCTGCGCAGCCAACAGAGCAGCGATGACAGCCGGATCGAGGCCCTCAAGGCCGAGGTGGCCGCTGCCAACCAGCGCGCCGAGGCCGCCGAGACCCGCCGCCGCGAGAGCGAGGAGCAGCTTGAGACGCTGCAGAAGCAGACTGCCTCCTACCAGTCCAACCAGCGCGAATCCCAGAAAAACGCCAACATCTGGCAGCTGAAGCACCACGATCTGCAGCAGAAGAATGACGATCTGCAAAAGCAGGTCGAGGAACTGCAGAAGCAGCTGGATTCAGCGCGCCAGCTGAATACCTCGTCCTTGAGCGCCCCCGCGTCCGATCTGGTGCGGGAGGCAAAGCTTGAGGCCGGTAAGATTCTGGCCGATGCCCGCCTGTACGCCGAGAGCGCTGAGAAGGAGCTGAAGCAGCAGGCAGACAGCCAGAAGAACCGCATGGCTGAAAACGCCCGCAACATCGCCTCGGGCGTCATGCTCGTGCGGGAGCGTCTGGCCCGCGTGGATGAACGGCTGAGCGCCGCCACGCTGGATCTGGACGGTCTGACGCAGGCCATCTATCAGGCCCTTGACCAGACTGAGGCCGAGCTGAAGGAGCTGGGCACCGACATGCGCAGCTTTGCGCAGGGCACACCGGAGACGGATCCGCCTGCACCCCTGCCGCCGCGTCCCGCCGCCGCACAGACCCCGGCAGCCAAGCCCGCTGACCGGCTGCGCGTAAAGGCAAAGAAGGCCCAGCCCGCGCACCACACGCCCCCAGCCCCGGCCCACCGGCTGCGCAACACGCGCCGCCCTGTGTCCCAGCTGCTGCAGGACCAGATCGACCGGCTGAATGGGGAAGAACAGTAAACTTCAATACATAAATCTCACCCGGCGATGCAGCTGGGTGAGATTTTTCTTTGCCTTCCCCCGAGGGGGGGGAAGCCTTTTCGCCCCTCCCGTTTGTTCACAAACCCTTCTTAATTTATTGAATATTCATTCACGACTTTAACACAAATCCGGGGTATACTATAGATGTTCTCAGGAAGGGAGCAGGGACCCGACCCGATGAACAGGACCCCAAGTTTTTCATCCATACTCCTCTTTTCTTTTGACGCGGAAGCGGTGCGGATTTTTTTCGCACCGCTTCCGTGTTTTTGTACAATTCCTGTCATTTGACAACGATTTTATGCGGCGGCACTCTTGCCGAATTTTCAAGAAACCTGTATAATATATACTGATATTGTAGCGCCTTGGGGCAGACCCGGCCTTCGGTATCCCGCAATCACCCCAACGGCAACCCCGCTTATCCGCCCTACGGCGTGCAGCTTCAGTGGGTTTGCCTGACCCGCAGGAGGCTAAAGCCTATGAGAGTTGGTCTGGATATTGGTTCCACCACCATTAAATGTGTCGTGCTGAATGACGCCGGGCAGATCGTTTATTCTACCTATGAGCGTCATTTCAGCCATATTTTAGAAAAGGGCAGAGCGCTTTTGGAAAAAGTCGCCGCCGAATATCTGCCTGACGGCCGCGCGTATCTGGCCATCTCCGGCTCTGCCGGCATGGGCCTTGCCGACAGCTGCAAGGTGCCCTTTGTGCAGGAGGTCTTTGCCACCCGCGTGGCTGCCAACCGCCTGACACCGGGCACCGACTGCATCATCGAGCTGGGCGGCGAGGATGCAAAGATCCTCTTTCTGACCAACGGCACCGAGGTCCGCATGAACGGCAGCTGTGCCGGCGGCACCGGCGCCTTCATTGACCAGATGGCCACCCTGCTGAAGATGGGTGCCGATGAGATGGACAAGGCCGCTCAGGGCGCCACCCGCACCTACACGATCGCCAGCCGCTGCGGCGTTTTTGCCAAAAGCGACATCCAGCCCCTCATCAATCAGGGCGCGCAGGCAGGGGACATCGCAGCGTCGATCTATCAGGCGGTCGTCAACCAGACCATCGCCGGCCTTGCGCAGGGACGCCCCATCAAGGGCAACATCCTGTATCTGGGCGGCCCGCTGACCTTCTCCAAAACGCTGCGCCAGAGCTTTGACAAGACCCTCGGCGTCACCGGCACCCTGCCGGAAAACAGCCTGCTCTTTGTGGCGCTGGGCGCAGCGTTCTACGCCGATGAGGAATCCGACCTGCGCGAGGTCGCAAAGCGGCTGGACAACTACAGCGCCGCCGCCACCTATGTAAGCCTGCCGCCGCTTTTCGCCGATCAGCAGGAGTACGAGGCGTTCCACGCCCGCCACATGAAGGCCACAGTGCCCTGCCTGCCCTTCGGCGCAGACTGCGGCCCCGTGCATATCGGCATCGACTCCGGCTCGACCACCATCAAGCTGGTCGTCATTGACAACAACGCCAACATTCTGTTTGAAAGCTACCGCCCCAACCTCGGCAACCCGATCCCGCTTGTGAAGGAGACGCTGCTCAAGCTGTATCGGGATCACCCCGGGCTGCAGATCGCCAGTGTGACCACGACCGGCTACGGTGAGGAGCTGGTCAAAAATGCCTTCCACTGCGACCGCGGCCTTGTCGAGACGGTGGCCCACTTTACCGCTGCCAAGCACTTCCTGCCCGATGTGGACTTCATCATCGACATCGGCGGGCAGGACATGAAGTGCTTCAAGATCGAGGACGGCGCGATCAGCAACATCTTCCTGAACGAAGCCTGCTCCTCCGGCTGCGGCAGCTTTTTGCAGACCTTCGCCCAGGCGCTGGGCTACGATGTCAAGGAGTTTGCCGCCCTCGGCCTGTTTGCCGACAAGCCTGTGGACCTCGGCAGCCGCTGCACCGTCTTTATGAACTCCAGCGTCAAGCAGGCGCAGAAGGACGGTGCCTCGATTGAAAACATCAGCGCCGGTCTGTCCATCTCGGTCGTCAAAAATGCACTGTACAAGGTCATCCGCGCCTCCAGCCCTGAGGAACTGGGCCGCCGCATCGTTGTGCAGGGCGGCACCTTCTACAACGAGGCCGTTCTCCGCGCCTTTGAGAAGGAGATGGGCGTCCATGTCATCCGCCCCGACATCGCGGGCTTGATGGGCGCTTACGGCGCAGCGCTGTACGGCAAGGCTAAGGCAGGGGAGAGCGCCCACAGCAGCGTCCTGTCCGAGGCCGAGCTGGAAGCGTTCAGCCAGAAGGTCAACACCGTGCAGTGTCAGGGCTGTGGCAACCACTGCCAGCTGACCGTCAATGTCTTTGCGGACGGCAAGCGGTACATCTCAGGCAACCGATGCGACAAGCCCGTGACCGGCAAGGCCAACAACGAGGATCTGAACCTGTACGCCTACAAGCTGAAACTGCTGGACGGCTACCGCAATGCCCCCGCGCCCACAGCACCGCGCGCACGCATCGGCCTGCCGCTGTGCCTGAACATGTATGAGCTGCTGCCGTTCTGGCACACGCTGTTCACCCGCCTCGGGTTCGAGGTCGTGGTCAGCCCCTTCTCCAGCCGCAGCCTGTACCAGAGCGGTCAGGCAACGATCCCGAGCGACACGGCCTGCTTCCCCGCCAAGCTGAGCCACGGCCACATCCACTGGCTGTGCGAGCAGGGCGTGGACGCCATCTTCTACCCCTGCATGAGCTACAACCTTGATGAGCATCTGGGGGACAACCATTATAACTGCCCCGTGGTCGCCTATTACCCCGAGGTGCTGGAGGGCAACTGCCCCGAGCTGAACGGCACGCGGTTCCTATACGACTACTTCAATCTGGAGCGCCGCAAGGATTTCTACAAGAAATTCCAGCAGTCGCTTGACAAATATTTCCCCGGTCTTGACAAAAAGGCGGTGCGCGAGGCCATTGACGCCGCCTATGACGAGTATCACCGCCACATGCAGCAGCTGCGCGACAAGGGCAGCGCGATTATCGCCGCCGCCCGCGCCGAGGGCCGCCGCATTATTGTGCTGGCGGGCCGCCCCTACCATGTGGACCCGGAGGTCAACCACGGCATCGACCAGCTCATCATCCGGCAGGGCGCAGCTGTCGTCAGTGAGGATTCCGTCAGCTGGCATGAGCAGAAATTCCAGACCTCGGTGCTGAACCAGTGGACCTATCACAGCCGCCTGTACGCCGCCGCCAAATACTGCACCGAGAATCCCGACATGGATCTGGTGCAGCTGGTATCCTTCGGCTGCGGTCTGGACGCCGTGACCACCGATGAGACCCGCGAGATCCTGCAGGCGGGCGGCAAGCTGTACACCCAGCTCAAGATCGATGAGATCACCAACCTCGGCGCGGTCAACATCCGCCTGCGCAGCCTGTTTGCAGCGCTGGAGGAACGGAAAGAGGACAAAAAGTAAGAGGCAATTCCATGGAATACATAACTCCCAACTTTACCAAGGACATGGTAAAGACCCATAAAATTCTCATTCCCAACATGGCGGTCACCCAGTTCCGGCTGATGCAGGCGGCACTTGCCAGCGAGGGCTACCAGACCGAGGTGCTGGGCAACTGCGGCAGCGAAGTCGCGCAGCTGGGCCTGAAATATGTCCACAACGACACCTGCTACCCGGCGCTGCTGGTCATCGGGCAGTTTTTGGACGCGCTGAACAGCGGCAAGTACGATCTGGACCATACCGCGCTGCTCATCACACAGACGGGCGGCGGCTGCCGTGCGTCCAACTACATCAAGCTTTTGCGCAAGGCGCTCGTCAAGGCGGGCTACGGCAATATCCCCGTGGCCTCGCTGAACTTCTCCGGGCTGGAAAAGGGCAGCGGTCTGCCGCTGACCCTGCCGCTGCTGCGCAAGGTCATTGCCAGCATTTTCTACGGCGACATGCTCGTCGCGCTGCGCAGCCAGACCCACCCGTATGAGAACCGCAAGGGCGACGCCGACGCTATGACTGAGAAGTGGATTGCCACGATTCAGGGCTGGATCAAGGACGACAAGAATTATTCCGCCCACGACATGAAACGCCGGTTCTACGACATTGCCGCCGACTACGCGACCATTCCCATCACCCGTGTGCCGAAGGTCAAGGTCGGCGTGGTGGGCGAAATTTATGTCAAATATTCGCCGCTGGGCAATAACGATCTGGAAAAATTCCTTGAAAGTCAGGACTGCGAGGTCAACCTGCCCGGCCTGATGGGCTTTGTAGAATACTGCGTAGCCAACTACCGGCTGGACATCGACCTGTACGGCGGCAATAAGCTGGTAGCGGGCGGTGCGGATTTCTTCCTGAGCTGGCTGGATTCGATCGGCTGCGCCAGCTATGACGCCATGCGCAAGTACGGCTTCTACGCGCCGGGTTCCTTCCGCGAGCTGATGAAAAAGCCCGAGGGCATCATCTCGCTGGGTGCCAAAATGGGTGAGGGCTGGCTGCTGACTGCCGAGATGATCGAGCTGGTCGAGGGCGGCTACGGCAATATCGTCTGCGCGCAGCCGTTCGGCTGCCTGCCCAACCATATCGTGGGCAAGGGTATGATCAACAAGATTCGCGCCCTGCACCCCGATGCGAACATCACCCCCGTGGACTACGACCCCAGCGCCACCCGCGTCAATCAGGAGAACCGCATCAAGCTGATGCTGGCCGTTGCCCGCGAAAAGCTGGACAAGCCGGCCGAGGCACCGGCCCCCCTGACCGCAGAGGCGCTTGCCGGCGGTGCTCCGCAGCTGGAGACCGCTGTGCCGTAAGCCCCGCCCCGCGCATACAGCAAAAAAAGCAAAAGTTTTTTTGCAAAAGGGCTTGCATTTTGTAAAAGCATCTGTTATACTAATATGCGTCGCCAAGAGGCGGCGCGACATGCGCGGTTAGCTCAGCTGGTAGAGCATCTGCTTGACGTGCAGGAGGTCACAGGTTCGAGTCCTGTACCGCGCACCAAATCCCCATCGGGTCACTCCGGTGGGGATTTTTCTGTATACCGGCGCGGCAAAAATCAAGCAAAAAGGCCCACTTTTTTCAAAAAAGGGCTTGCATTTTGCAAAAACATCTGTTATACTAATATGCGTTGCCAGTCGGCGGCACAGTATGCGCGGTTAGCTCAGCTGGTAGAGCATCTGCTTGACGTGCAGGAGGTCACAGGTTCGAGTCCTGTACCGCGCACCAAATCCCCATCGGGTCACCCCCCGGTGGGGATTTTTTTGTATACCGTTCTGCGCATTTTCGGGGGACGATTGACGAAACCGCGCAGGTACGCTATACTGGTTATCTGCGGCCTTTGCCGCACACTGTATGGATAAGGGAGGTATACCCGCCGTGATCTTCGGCAAACACATCAACCGATACTACCTCAAAAATGCGCCGGTGCTGCTTCTGGGCATTGTGTCGCTTTTGATGGTGGACTACATCCAGCTTCTGATCCCGGAGCTATACCGGCTGGTCATCAACGGCGTCAATCTGGGGCAGGTGGTCGTGAACGGCCAGACGGTCTCCTTTGACAAGCAGGTGCTGTTTCAGCACATCTGCCTGCCTATGATCTGGATCGTAGTGCTTATGGTGGTAGGCCGCTTTTTGTGGCGCATCTGCTTTTTCGGCTCGGCTGTGCGGGTCACCGCTGACCTGCGGGAGCGGATGTTCGACCACAGCCGCCGCCTGTCCCAGCAGTATTACCAGCTTAACAAGGTCGGCAACCTGATGAGCCTGTACACCAACGACCTTGACACCATTCAGGAGTGCTTCGGTGACGGCATCCTGATGTTCTTTGACGCCGCCGTGCTGGGGCTGATGGCGCTGGTCAAGATGTGGCGGATGGATTTTCGCCTGACGCTGCTGGCGCTGATCCCTGCGGGCGTCATGTTCGCCATTGGCACCGTGATGAGTCAGGTCATGACCAAGCGGTGGGAGGAGCGCCAGCAGGCCTTTTCCGACCTGTCAGACTTTGCGCAGGAGAACTTCTCCGGCATCGCGGTCATCAAGGCGTTTGTCAAGGAGCTGAAGGAGCTGATTGCCTTCCGTAAGCTGAACAAGCAGAACGAGGAGATCAATGTCACCTACACAAAGATTGCCACCCTGCTCGAGGTACTGGTCACCCTTTTTGTCGAGTCGGTCATCTGTGTCATTCTCGGCTACGGCGGCTGGCTTGTCTGGCGCGGGCAGTTCAACGCCGGGCAGCTGGTGGAGTATATCGGCTACTTTGAGGCCATCGTCTGGCCCATCATGGCGATCTCGATGCTGATTGAAAAAACAGCCCGCGGCAAGGCATCGCTGAACCGCATCACCGAGCTGCTCGATGCGCCGATCGATGTGGCCGACCGGGACGGCGTGGCCGACCTGGCCGACCCGCGCGGCGGCATCGAGTTTCGGCATCTGAATTTCCGCTATCCGGACGGCGAATACGATGTGCTGCGGGATGTCTCCTTCACCGTGCAGCCCGGCGAGAGCGTAGGCATCGTAGGCAAGACCGGCGCGGGCAAGACCGCACTGGTGGACCTGCTGCTGCGCACCTACAATGTGCCGGACGGCACCCTGTTTGTGGACGGACAGGATGTGAACAGTGTATCCATCCGCTCGGTGCGCAATGCCTGCGCCTATGTGCCGCAGGACAATTTCCTCTTCTCGGATACGATCGCCCATAACATCGGCTTCGGTGTGGACGGCGCCAGCCGGGAGGACATCGACCATGCCGCTGCGCTGGCCGATGTCCGGGACAACATCGTGGACTTCAAGGACGGGTTTGAGACCGTCCTCGGTGAGCGCGGCGTCACCGTCTCCGGCGGGCAGAAGCAGCGCATCTCGATTGCCCGCGCCCTGCTCAAGGACGCGCCGATCCTGATTCTGGACGATTCCGTCTCCGCCGTTGACACCCGCACCGAGCGCATCATCCTTGACAACCTGAAGGCGAGCCGCGCAGGCAAAACGACCCTGCTGATCGCCCACCGCATCTCTACGGTGGAGCAGCTCGACAAGATCATCTTTATTGAGGACGGCAGGGTGGAGGCTGTCGGCCCCCACGATACACTTTACCGCAGCTGCGCTGAGTACCGCCGCATGGTGGACCTGCAAAAGCTGGAGGACGAAGCGGGAGGTGACACAGATGACTGAACTCAATCCGCTGGTGCTGGTCGGTGCCGTCATCGGCGCCGTGACGGCACTGCTGGTGCTGGCCTACGCGCTGGTCAAGGACAAAAAGGAGACGATGGGCTTTGAGCGCACGATGGCGGACAGCGAGATCCTGCGCCGTCTGGCCGGTTATGCCAAGCCCTACCGCGCAAAGTTTGTCATTGTCCTGTTTTTGATGCTCTTTTCCATTGCCTACGACATTGTTTCGCCGCTGATCGTCGGCGCGCTGGAGGAGCTGGTATCCGGGGATTTCGCCCTGCCGCAGCTTTACATCGGTGTGGCGGTCTATGCGGGTGTGCTGGTCTTTTCCATGGCCAGCACCTACTTGCAGGCGGTCATCCTGCAGCGGGTCGGCCAGCGCATCATCTCCGACCTGCGCGAGGATCTGTTTACCCACATCGAATCCCTCTCCCATGAGCAGCTCAACGAGATCCCGGTCGGCAAGCTTGTCACCCGTGTGACGAACGACACGAACGCCATCTCGATGATGTTCACAAATCTTCTTGTCAGTCTGACCAAAAACATCTTTGTAATTTTAGGCATACTGATCGCCATGCTCTGCCTGAATTACGCGCTGACCCTGATGGTGCTCTGCTTTGTGCCGTTCATCGTGATCTTCACGGTCATCTTCCGCAAGTTTTCACGCCGCGCCTACCGCAAGGTGAAGGACGCCACCACCGACATCAACACCTACCTGTCGGAGAACCTGTCCGGCATCAAGGTCACGCAGATCTTTGGCCGCGAGGACGAGAAGATGGCGGAGTTCCGCGAGAAAAGCCAGACGCTCTCCCGGGTCACGCAGGAGCAGATCTTTGTGTTCGGCGTATTCCGCCCGCTGGTCTATATGCTGTACATCTGTTCCATTCTGTGCCTGTTCTATCTGGGCGGCATGGGGCACTTGAACGGCGTGAGTTTTATGGGCCAGACCATCACCGGCGGCACCATCGTGACCTTTTACATGTACATTTCCAAGTTCTTCACCCCCATCCAGAATCTGGCCGAGCAGTTCAACTGGCTGCAGTCGGCGCTGGCCTCCTCGGAAAAGGTGTTCTCGCTCATGGACATCGAGCCGAAGATGGTGGACGCCCCCGATGCCATCGAGCTGGACGAGGTGCGAGGCGAAATCGAATTCCGGGATGTCTGGTTCAGCTACATACCCGGCGAGTGGGTGCTGCAGGGCGTCTCCTTCCATGTGGACCCGCGTCAGACGGTGGCGTTTGTGGGGTCCACCGGCTCCGGCAAAAGCACGATTTTGTCGCTGATCTGCCGCAACTATGAGTTCCAGCGGGGCGAGATCCTGATTGACGGCATCGACATCCGCAAGATCAAGATCTCCTCGCTGCGCCGCCATTTCGGGCAGATGCTGCAGGATGTGTTCCTTTTCTCGGGTACGATCCGCAGCAACATCGTCCTGCGGGAGGAGGGCATCCCGGACGAGGAGATCCTGCGGGTCTGCCGCTATGTCAACGCCGACAAGTTTATCGCCCGGCTTGACCACGGTCTGGACGAGGAGGTCCGCGAGCGCGGCAACAACTTCTCAGCCGGGCAGCGGCAGCTTCTGAGCTTTGCGCGGACGATCCTGCACAAGCCCAGTGTCATGATTCTGGACGAAGCCACGGCAAACATCGACACCGAGACCGAGATCCTGATTCAGGATTCTCTGGAAAAGATGCGCTCTGTCGGCACAATGCTGATTGTAGCCCACCGGCTGTCCACCATCCAGCACGCAGACAACATTATCGTGCTGTCCCACGGCAAGATTCTTGAGCAGGGCAGCCATCAGGAGCTTTTAGCCAACCACGGGCGGTATTACCAGCTCTACACGCTGCAGTACCACCGCGAGCAGCTGGAGGGGTAAGGGCCTAAAGCCTTCCCCTTTGGGGGAAGGTGGCCCCGCAGGGCCGGATGAGGGGCTAGTTTGCCATTGCGGACTTTTCATGGGCAGCCACACCGCCCTCTACAACGCACTTGCATTTTTTCTTGGCATTTTGTATAATGATCGCTGCACAAATTTGTGCGCAATCACAATTTTAGAGAGGTAACATCCTATGAAAAAGCTTTCTGCTCTGGTTCTGAGCCTGATTCTGGCCGCCGGTCTGCTGGCCGGCTGCGGTGCTTCCGCATCCTCCGCCTCCTCTGAGGTCGTTTCCGAGGCAGCACCGGCTGAGTCCGCTGCTGTCTCCACCGCCGAGGACGCCGCTGCTGCCATCGCAGTCACCTTCACCGTCACCGGCGCCGACGGCGAAAGCACCGTCCTGACCCTTGACGCCACAGACGGCGAAAAGCTCAGCGATGCACTGGCCGCCGCCGGTGTCATCAGCGCCGAGGAGGCCGCTGCCGGCTTCGTCACCGTTGTCAACGGCGAGGAGGCCGACTATAACGCCGATGGTGCCTGGTGGTGCCTGACCGATGCCGCTGGTGAGATGACCACCGTTGGCGTGGCCGACATCGAACTGCATGACGGCGACAGCTATGCCTTCACCTACACGAAGTAACCACCGCCGCGTTGTCAGCCTGGTATTGAGCGGGCTGATGGGGGCACTGCTCGTTGTCAGCAAGCAGGCCATAAGCGGCCTGCCGAACATTGAGCCGGTGACGCTGCTCATCATCCTGTTTGCGCTGGAGCTCCCGCGGGAGACCCCTGCCGCCATCACTGTTTTTATTTTGCTGCAGGGCGTCCTGTACGGGTTTGGCCTCTGGTGGGCCATGTACCTGTATGTGTGGTATCTGCTGGCGCTGCTGGCATGGCTTTTGCGCCGTATGGACCACGCACTGCTCTGGGCCTTGTTCAGCGGGCTGTACGGCCTGTGCTTCGGCGGGCTGTGCGCCGCCGTCTACCTGTTTGCCAAAACCCCGGCCTTTGCGCTGAGCTGGTGGCTGAGCGGCCTGAGCTACGACGCCCTGCACGGCGCAGGCAACTTTGCCATCATGCTGCTGTTGTACCGGCCCCTGCGCAAGGCGCTGCGGGCCGCCAAGCGGCAGATCGGGTATTGATCGCGGCCCTTACAGCCAAGCATCTCCCTGTCCGGGAGATGCTTTTTTGTTTGTAGAATTTTTATTGCTTTTTCTGTGCAAATTCACGGAATGTTTACCCCAAACAGTGGACGCAGCGTTGTTTTTATGGTATACTATATCGGTTAAAGTGGGGAGGTATGGGATAAATGCGTGTTTTGGGCATCGACCCGGGCTACGCCATTGTGGGCTGGGGTGTTGTCGAATACATCGGCAACCGCTTTGCGCCCATCGGCTACGGGGCTGTCATCACCGAGAAGGACACCCCGTTTGAACAGCGCCTTGTTGAAATATACGAGGGCGTGCTGGATATCTGCAAGCGCTATCAGCCCGAGGCCCTCTCCATCGAGAAGCTGTACTACCAGCACAACCAGACCACCGTCATCGGCGTGGCCGAGGCGCGCGGCGTCATTCTGCTCGCCGCGGCCCAGTGCGGCGTGCCGATCTACGAATACACACCGATGCAGGTCAAGCAGGCCATCACCGGCTACGGCAAGGCCGTAAAAAAGCAGATTCAGGAGATGACCCGCATGATGCTGCATCTGGAGAGCATCCCCAAGCCTGACGATACCGCCGATGCGCTGGGCATGGCCATTGCCCACTGCCACTGCAGCCGCAGCCGCCTGATGGGGACGCCGGTGAGATAATCCCTTGCCTTCCCCCAAGTGGGGGAAGGCTTTCCACCATACAAAAGAAGGACACACCATGATCTACTGTCTAACCGGAAAAATCATCAAAAAAACGCTGGATTCCGTTGTGATCAGCTGCGGCGGGGTCGGCTATTTCGTGCAGATCCCAGCCACCACCGGCGAGGCTTTGCCCCCCGCCGGCAAAGAGGGCACCGTCTACACCATCATGAATGTGACCGAGAACGATGTCTCCCTCTACGGCTTCGCAACGGAGGAGCAGCGCGACTGCTTCAAGATGCTGACCGCCGTCACCGGTGTCGGCCCCAAGGCCGGGCTGGCGATCCTGTCGATCATGACGCCCGAAAAGATTGCCCTTGCCGCGTCCAGCGGGGATCACAAAGCCTTTACCAAGGCGGCCGGCGTTGGGCCCAAACTGGCCCAGCGCATCACGCTGGAGCTTAAGGACAAGGTCGGCAAGGGTCTGGCTGCCGGCACCGGCTTTGCGGGCGGCGGCGCTGCACCCGCGCCCACCTCCGCACCGGCGCAGGCCGTGGCCGCACTGGTCAGCCTTGGGTACGCCGCCTCCGATGCAGCCGCTGCCGTGGCCCGGGTGGACGAGACCCTCTCGGTGCAGGAGATCATCACGATTGCGCTGCGCAGCCTGTCGCGCATTTAAAGGGAAGGGGAGTGCTAGAGCTTGAATCAGGAATACACCGTTGACCCCAGCCGTCTGGTCAGCCCCGACGCCTGCTCCGCCGATGCGGAGGAGGTCAGCCTGCGCCCGAAAACGCTGGATGACTATGTAGGTCAGGAGAAGGCCAAGGGCAACCTGCGGGTCTACCTGCGGGCGGCGCAGCAGCGCGGCGAGCCGATGGATCACATCCTGCTCTACGGCCCGCCGGGTCTGGGCAAAACCACACTGGCCGGTATTGTGGCGCAGGAGATGGGTGTGCAGATCCGCATCACCTCCGGCCCCGCCATCGAGAAGCCCGGCGACTTGGCCGCCCTGCTCACGAATCTGCAGGAGGGCGATGTCCTTTTTATTGACGAGATCCACCGCTTGTCCCGTCAGGTGGAGGAAGTCCTTTACCCCGCGCTGGAGGATTTTGCCCTCGACATCATGATCGGCAAGGGTCCCAGCGCCCAGAGCATCCGCATCAATCTGCCCCGGTTCACGCTGGTGGGTGCCACCACCCGTGCCGGGCAGCTGACCGGCCCCCTGCGCGACCGCTTCGGCATCCTGCTCAAGCTGGAGCTGTACAGCCCGCGGGAGCTGGGGCATATCATCAGCCGCAGCGCCGGGATTTTAGGTGTGCCGATCACTGAGGAGGGCGCGCTTGAACTGGCGCGCTGCGCCCGCGGCACGCCGCGTATCGCCAACCGCCTGCTCAAGCGGGTGCGCGACTTTGCCACCGTGCAGGGCGACGGCACCATTGACGAGGAGACCGCCATCGCCGCCCGCCGGTGGATGGACATTGACGAGCTGGGTCTGGACGAGCTGGACCGCAGTGTGCTGCGCGCCATCATCGAGATGTACGGCGGCGGCCCCGTAGGTCTGGACACCCTGGCCGCCGCCCTGGGCGAGGAGAGCGTCACGCTGGAGGACATCTGCGAGCCCTACCTGATGCAGATGGGCATGCTGACACGCACCCCGCGCGGCCGCTGTGTGACCCGCCTTGCCTATGAGCATCTGCACATGGCCGTGCCCCGCCGCTTTGACGACACCGACAACGGCCAGCAGAGTATGTTTTGACCGATGAAAAAGACAAAAAGGAGACTTGAATATGCGCCCTGCTGATTCCTGGCGGGATTATGAGCTGCTGGACGCCACCAACCATAATCGGTTGGAGCGCTGGGGCAGCACCCTGCTGATCCGACCTGACCCGCAGGTCATCTGGAAAAATGCCGAAACCAGCCCGCTGTGGGCAAACGCTGATGCCGTCTACTACCGCTCCGCCAAGGGCGGCGGGCAGTGGGATTACCACAAAAGACTGCCCCAAAAGTGGCAGATCCACTGGAACGACCTGACCCTGATCGTCAGCCCCACCGGCTTCAAGCACACCGGCGTCTTTCCGGAGCAGGCCGTCAACTGGGCGTGGTATCAGGAAAAGATCCGCGCGGCCGGCCGGCCGATCCGCGTGCTGAACCTCTTTGGCTACACGGGCGGCGCCACGCTGGCGTGCCTTGCGGCCGGTGCCTCGGTCACCCATGTGGACGCCAGCAAGGGCATGGTGGCCTGGGCGCGGGAGAACGCCGCCGCAAGCGGCCTTGCCGATCGCCCCTGCCGCTGGATCGTGGACGACTGTGTGAAGTTTGTCCAGCGCGAGATCCGCCGCGGCAGCAAATACGATGCCGTCATCATGGACCCGCCGAGCTACGGCCGCGGCCCCGGCGGTGAGATCTGGAAGCTGGAGGACAATGTCTACGACCTTATCACGCTGACGGAGCAGGTCCTGAGTGACGATCCGCTGTTCTTTGCCATCAACTCCTACACCGAGGGTTTAAGCCCGGCGGTCATGGAATACATCGTTAAAACGACGCTCTGCCCCGTCACGGGCGGCCACACCCACTGCGATGAGATCGGTCTGCCGGTCTCCGCCACCGGCGGTGTTGTGCCCTGCGGCGCAACCGCCATCTGGGAGAGATAAACCATGCCGAGAGAAGAACCTATGATCAATGTTCAGGACATCCATTTCCGCTATGACCCCGAGCAGCCCAGCTATGCAGTGGACGGCGTGAGCCTTGCCATCCACCGCGGCGAGTTCGTGGCTGTGCTGGGTGCCAACGGCTGCGGCAAATCCACGCTGGCCAAGCACTTCAACGCGATCCTCCTGCCCGAGGCGGGCACGGTGCTGGTCGAGGGGATGGACACCCGCAACGAGGATCATCTCTACGATGTGCGCCAGAAAGTGGGCATGGTATTCCAGAACCCCGACAACCAGATCGTTGCCACCATCGTGGAGGAGGATGTCGCCTTTGCGCCGGAGAACCTCGGCGTTCCGCCCGAGGAGATCCGCACCCGCATTGACGAGGCCATGAAGCTGGCAGGCATCTATGAAAAGCGTGATGCTGCCCCCTACAAGCTTTCCGGCGGGCAGAAGCAGCGCGTTGCCATTGCGGGCGTTATCGCCATGCGGCCGGACTGCCTTGTTCTGGACGAATCGACCGCCATGCTTGACCCGCACGGCCGCAGTCAGGTCATGAAAACGATCCGCCAGCTGCGGGAGGCCGGTATCACGATCGTCTCGATCACCCATTATATGGAGGAGGCCGCCCAGGCCGACCGCGTGCTGGTCATGAGCCGGGGCCGCATCGTGATGGAGGGCACGCCGGAGCAGGTGTTCAGCCAGACGGAGCGGCTGCACAGCTACCATTTGGATGTGCCGCAGGCCGCCGAGCTGCGCGATGAGCTGGTCAAGCTCGGCATCCCCATGCCGGAGAATGTGATCACGCCCGAGGCATGCGCGGAGGAGCTGTTTAAGCTGCTGAAATAAAGGAAGCCTTCCCCCTTGGGGGAAGGTGGCCGAGGCCCCGCCCGAGGCCGGATGAGGGGCGAGCTTGCCGAGGCATCCCGTTTACTGGCAATCGCCGCGAAGTCACCCCTCATCAGTCCGCTTCGCGGACAGCTTCCCCCATCGGGGGAAGCCTTTCGTTCAAAAACATCCCACATATGCCGGAACGGCACCATACCCGGGCTGTATCCGGCGGGAAAGGAACCACTATGTCCGAGATCATTCGTGTAGAAAATTTGAGCTACATTTACAATCAGGGTATGCCGGACGAGACCAAAGCGCTGGACGATGTTTCGTTCACCGTGGAGGAGGGCGACTTCGTGGGCATCATCGGCTCCACGGGCAGCGGCAAATCGACCCTGATCAGCCATTTCAACGGCCTGAACCGCCCGACCTCCGGCCGCGTGCTGGTGGACGGCCGCGACCTGTGGGAGCAGGGTGCCGACCTGCGCAGCTTCCGCTTTCTTGTCGGCCTTGTCATGCAGTACCCCGAGTACCAGCTCTTTGAGGAGACCTGCGCCCGGGACATTGCCTACGGTCCGCGCAACATGGGTCTGGATGAGGAGGAGGTGCAGCGCCGTGTCCGCGAGGCTGCCGCCTTTGTCGGCCTTTCGGACGAGCTTTTGCAAAAAAGCCCCTTTGAGCTGTCCGGTGGGCAGAAGCGCCGTGTTGCCATCGCAGGCGTCATGGCGATGCACCCGCGTGTGCTGGTGCTGGACGAGCCGGCCGCCGGCCTCGACCCCGAGGGCCGCGACACCATCCTGAGCCAGATCAAGGCCTACCACGAAAAGACCGGCATCACAGTCCTGCTGGTCAGTCACTCGATGGAGGATATTGCCAAGTACGCCAACCGCGTGCTGGTCATGCACCGCGCCAAAATCGCCATGTACGACACGGTGGAAAAGGTCTTTGCCCACGCACAGCAGCTGCTTGAGCTGGGGCTGTCGGTGCCGCAGGTCACCCAGATCTTTTTAAAGCTGCGCCAGATGGGGCTGGACATCCCGGCGGATGTCTACACGATCCCCTACGCCGTCAAGACGATCCGCCGGGCGCTGGCCGCCAAGCAGGCAGGGGAGGTACAGTAAATGCTCAAAGATATTACGATCGGTCAGCATTTTCCGGGGCATTCGGTGCTGCACCGCTGTGACCCCCGGTTAAAGCTGGTTGCCACCATCGCCTACATCATTGTGCTGTTTATCGCACCGAACCCGCTGGGGCTGGCACTCTCGATCGGCCTTTTGGCGCTGCTTTACCGCATCGCCCGCATCCCCGGCAGGATGATTTTGAAAAGCCTGAAGCCCATCGTGCCCATAATCCTCTTCACCGCCGTGCTGAACCTTTTCTTCGTCACAGGGCAGGGGGAGCCGCTGGTGCATTTCTGGGTGCTGAACATCTATGCCGAGGGCATCAAGTACGCCGTTTTGCTGGCTGTGCGCGTCTGCGCCCTCATTGCAGGCACCAGCCTTTTGACCTACACGACCAGCCCCATCGTGCTGACCGATGCCATCGAGAGCCTGCTGCGCCCGCTGGCCAAGCTGCACTTTCCGGTGCATGAGCTGGCCATGATGATGACGATTGCCCTGCGGTTTATCCCGACTTTGATTGAGGAAACCGAAAAGATCATGAACGCCCAGAAGGCCCGCGGTGCCATGCTGGACAGCGGTACCTTCACCCAGCGCATCAAGGCGCTGGTGCCGATCCTGATCCCGCTGTTTATCTCGGCGTTCCGCCGTGCCGATGAGCTGGCCATGGCCATGGAGTGCCGCTGCTACCATGGCGGCGAGGGCCGCACGCGGCTGAAGCAGTTGAAGTTCACGAGCGAGGATTTCCGCTGCATGGTGGTCATCATTGTGGCGTTGGTGGTCATCGCCTGCACGCGGTTCTTCGTGCCGGGGTTGGCATAAAGATTTTGCCGCGATCCGTAGGGGCGGATTCCATATCCGCCCGCCCATCGGCTGCCACCCTGCGGGCGCATATGGAATCCGCCCCTACAATTTCAGGTGATTTATGACCTATCTACTTTGGATTTCCTACAAGGGTACAAACTACGCAGGCTTTCAGGTGCAGCCCAATGCACCGACAGTCTGCGCCGTTTTGCAGGATGCCATGCAGGCCGTGCTGGGCCAGCGGCCTGATGTAAAAGGCTGCTCCCGCACCGATGCGGGCGTCCATGCGCGGCGTTTCGCGCTCAGCTTCTGCTATACTGGCAGGGTGCCGATGCAAAAGCTTGTCCCGGCGCTCAACGCCCATCTGCCGCCGGATATACGCGCGGTGGACATCCAGCCTGTGCCGGACAGCTTTCATGCGCGGTACGCCGCCCACGCCAAGACCTATCACTACTACCTGCTGAACGCGCGGGTGGATGATCCCTTTCTGTTTGACACCTGCCACCGGATCTGGCCTGCGCTGGATCTGGCCGCCATGCAGGCGGCTGCCGCAAAATTCGTAGGTACACATGATTTTTCAGCGCTCTGCGCCTCCGGCTCCAGCGCTGCCGCCCACGGGGACACGGTGCGAACCATTACGGATTGTACTGTTGTACAAAGCGGAAATTTATTTACAATTTCCGTCACGGCTGACGGTTACCTGTACAATATGGTGCGTATTCTGGCCGGTACGCTGGTTCAGGCCGGGCTGCACAAGCGCACCCCCGACAGTATCCCCCCGCTATTGGAAAGCCGCGACCGCAAACAGGCAGGGCCGACCCTGCCCGCCAAGGGGTTGTTTTTGGAGAGGGTGGACTATCCGGGGTTGGATGCCATTTCGTAGGGGGCGGCGTCCCTGACACCCCGCGGGCGCATATGGAACGCGCCCCTACGAATTCTGCATGTAGGGGCGGGGCATGCCCCGCCCGCAATTTTCCCGCAGAATCGCGTCTGCCGTACAGCCGCGGGTCGGGCATGCCCGACCCCTACAGATACACACGAAAGGAGGGAGCCTGCCCGATGAACAAGGCAGAAAAAGAACGCCTGGCACGGCGGCAGCGGATGCTGGCGCGGGAGCAGGGGCAGGCCCCCGAGGCAGGCATCCGCGGCACCAGCGGGGACATCAGTCTGCGCACCTCCAAGCCGGTGCGCCGCGCCGCCCCGCCGCCAAAGACTGCCGACCCCACAGCAGGGGGGAGCGGCGCACGGCTCAAATCCCTGACACCGCTCTACAAACAGCGGCAGCACCGGCGGCGGGTATTCTTCGGCGTGCTCATTGCCGTGCTGGCCGTTGCCATCACCGTGCTGACAGGCGCCTTGTCGGCCTCCCTCGCCATGCTGGGGGATACGGTGGACAGTGCGTTGCTCTATATCAACCGCACAGACGGCAGTTGGCCCGCCACCACAGGCATCAGCGAGCCGCTGCAGATCGAACCTCTTGCGGGCGGCTTTGTCGAATTGGGGGCCGAGGATGTGCTTGTCTATTCGGCCTACGGTGCCAAGATCCTCAGTCTGCAGCCCTCCTACGCGCGGCCTGTGCTGGCCGTGGGCGGTACCCATTTTGCCGTGTACAACCGCGCCGGAAACGAGCTGACGATCTGCAGCCGGACCCGGACACTCTATTCCCAGAGCTTTGACGCGGGCATCCTGCTCTGTGCCATGTCCAACAACAATTCGCTTGCCGTTGTCACGGAGTCGGGTCGCTACGCCGCGCAGGTGCAGGTGTTTGACCCCTCGCTGCATTTGCTGTACAGCTGGGAGATGACCCAGTCCGCCGGTACGCCGATCGCATTGGATTTCTCCCCTGACAGCCGCCGGTTCGCCGCCGGTATGCTCAGCGCCCGGGAGGGGCAGCTGAGCTGCTCGGTCTATTTTATGAGTATGGACACCGATGCCGAAGGCCCTGTCTACACCGCCGATCAGGGCAGCATGCTCCTGCGGCTTGACTGGCAGAGTGAGCGGCGGGTCATGGCGGTGTTCGACACCTACCTTGCTGTGCTGGACCCCACGACCGGCACCGAGACCGCCCGCTATGACTACGGCGGGGCTGCGCTGCAGAGCGTGGCACCCGGCCGCCGCCAGACCGCCCTGCTGTTGACGGTGCGCGGCGGCAACAACCTTGTCACCCTGTCGGAGACCCTGACCCCCATGGCCGAGATACCGGCCCGGCAGGCCTTTGGTGTGTCGGCCACGGATACCGACATCTACCTGCTCTGCCCCGATGCCGTGGAGTGCTACGGCTATGACGGCGTGCAGAACTGGGTGTACAGTGACCTTGCCTCCCGCCCGCTGGCGGTTGTGAACGCCGCAAAGCCGCTGCTGTTCACGGGCAGCCGGGCGGAGGTGCTGGAGGGCGGCTCGTAGCATGGGGCTGCGCGGCGTCTGCCGTATTCCCGGGCAGCCGGAAATTACCTTTGATTTTTTGAGAAAGAAGTACCTGTCTATGTCCTTTTCACCTGCACTTATCTATGATTTTCTCTTTCTTGCCATCTTCTCGTTTGCCGCCGTCAAAAGCTGGCAGAAGGGCTTCCTCGCCGGTCTGACCGAGCTGGTCGGCGCGGTGCTGGGCGTCGGCGTTGCCGTCTGGGGCAGCCGCACACTGGCCCCCGAGGTCTACACCCGCTTTTTCAGCGATTCCGTGACTGCCCGGGTCAATGAGGCCATAGCCCAGTCCGGCGGGGACATCGCCGCCGCCCTGCAGCAGCTGGATTTCCTGCCCGAATCGCTGCGCACCGCTGCCGCCAACGCGCTGCAGACCGCCGGAGATCAACTGCCCGAAAAGCTCACCGCCCTGCTGGAGCCGCTGTTCCTGCCGCTTGTGCAGGTCGTGCTTTTTGTGCTGCTCTGCCTGGTCGTGCGCTGGGTGTTCGCCCTGCTGGTTCGGCTGCTGCGCGGCGTCAATGCGCTGCCGCTGCTGGGCGGGGCCAACCGCCTGCTCGGGCTTTGTCTGGGCCTTGTCACCGGCGCGCTGGACTGCTGGCTTGTGGCGCTGGCCCTCTGGTTTGCGGCCGGCATCACCGCAGGCAAGTTCGACTGGCTGACCCCCGCCGCGCTGCAGCAGAGCATCGGCTACAGCTTCTTCGGCGCGTTCAACCCGTTTTTAGTCCATTATTAAACATTTTTTGAACAAGCCCCGCCAAAACTTGCAATTTGGCAGGGTTTGTTTAATAATAGTAGTGTGACTAAGGTGCGGCGGGCAGGGGACTGCCCGCCCTACGCAGGGGCGGATTCCCTATCCGCCCCCCTACAACAATTTGTCGCAATCCCATGTGCCCCCATCGGGCGCTTTTCATAGAGGTGATACAATGCTTTGTGTTAAATGCCAAAAACGCCCCGCCGTTGTCTTTGTGCAGCGGCTTGAAAACGGCAAGCCCGTTCAGGAGGGCTACTGCCTGACCTGCGCCCGCGCCATGCACATCCAGCCTGTGGACGACCTGATGAAGCAGTTCGGCATGTCGGATCAGGATCTGGAAAATATGGAGGAGCGGATGGGCAGCTTCCTGCAGGAGGCTGCCGACTCCGGTATGCTTGCCCCCATGATGGGCAGCGAGGAGGCCGAGACCGGCGATGACGCCGCCGCGCAGGACGATTTTGTGCCGGGCGGCAGCCCTGTGTTCCCGTTCGGCTTTGGTGCGCGCCAGAACAAGGACGATGCCAAGCCCAAAAACGGCAAGAAGGAAAAGGCTCCCCGCCGCAAGTTCCTTGAGACCTACTGCGAGAATCTGACCCAGAAGGCCCGCGATGGCAAGACCGACCGCATCATCGGCCGCGACCGCGAGATCTACCGCACGATTCAAATTCTTTGCCGCCGCCAGAAGAACAACCCCTGTCTGATCGGCGAGGCCGGTGTCGGCAAGACCGCCATCGCCGAGGGCATTGCCCAGCGCATCGCCGAGGGCAAGGTTCCCGCGCGGCTGCAGGACAAGGAGATCTACCTGCTGGACATGACCTCCCTTGTGGCAGGCACCCAGTTCCGCGGCCAGTTTGAGCAGCGTGTCAAGGGCCTTATCAGCGAGGTCAAGTCCGCCGGCAACATCATTCTGTTTATTGACGAGATCCACTCCATCGTGGGTGCCGGCGATTCGGACGGCTCGATGAATGCTGCCAACATCATGAAGCCCGCGCTCTCCCGCGGGCAGATGCAGGTCATCGGCGCGACCACCTTTGCCGAGTACCGCAAATATATCGAGAAGGATTCCGCGCTGGAACGCCGTTTCCAGCCCGTCAAGGTCGAGGAGCCGTCCCTGCTGGATACGATCGAGGTCATCAAAGGCATCCGCATCTATTACGAGAAGCACCACTGCGTCCGTGTGCCGGACGCCATCGTCACCAGCATCGTCAAGCTGTCGGAGCGCTATATCACCGACCGTTTCCTGCCTGACAAGGCCATCGACCTGCTGGACGAGGCCTGTGCCTGCTGCAACCTGCGCCACCCCGAGATCACCGAGCTGCTGGAGACACAGCGCAAGGTCACGGAGCTGGAAGCCCGCGAGCATGAGCTGGAGAATCCCGAGCCGCAGAACGGTCAGGACGCCGCCATCGACTACGAGGCACTTGCCGCGGTCAAAACCGATCTAGCGAAGCAGCGCGAAAAACTGCCTGCTCTGCAGCTGAAGGCCGCAGAGATCGAGGTCACGATGGACGATGTGGCGCAGGTCATCGAGCTGTGGACCGGCGTGCCTGCCGTCAAGATCAAGGAGACCGAGTATGGCCGCCTGCAGGGGCTGGAGGATGCCCTGAAAGCGCACATTATCGGGCAGGACGAGGCCGTCCACGCCGTGGCCAGTGCCATCAAGCGCGCCCGCGCCGACCTGTCCGGCCGCCACCGCCCCGCCAGCTTCATCTTTGTCGGCCCGACCGGTGTCGGCAAGACCGAGCTGGTCAAGCAGCTGGCCAACCAGCTTTTTGACACCGTGGACCCGCTCATCTCGATCGACATGAGCGAATATATGGAAAAATATGCGGTGTCCCGTCTGATTGGCTCGCCTCCGGGCTATGTCGGCTACGATGAGGCCGGGCAGCTGACCGAGAAGGTGCGCCGCCACCCCTACAGCGTCGTGCTGTTTGACGAAATTGAAAAAGCGCATCCCGATGTCATGAACATCCTGCTGCAAATTTTGGACGAGGGCAAGATCAACGATGCACAGGGCCGCACGGTGGACTTTTCCAACACGGTCATCTGCATGACTTCCAACGCCGGCTCGACCGACCAGAGCGGCGCGACCGGCTTCGGCAAAAAGGCCGAGGTGGCCAGTGCCGACCGCAGCATGAAGGCGCTGCAGGAGTTCCTGCGGCCCGAGTTTATCGGCCGTGTGGACGAGATCATCACCTTCCGCCCGCTGAGCGAGGAGGATCTTGAGCGGATCGCCGCGCTGATGCTGGATGAGTACAAGCCGGGGCTTGCTGCCCACGGCATCACGCTGCACTACGACCAGCCCGCATTGGCAGACATTGTGGCCGAAAGCTCCGCCAAGTACGGCGCACGCGAGCTGCGCCGCACTATCCGCAAAACCATCGAGGACCCGATCTCCGATGCGCTGGTGGACGGCCGCCTGAACGGCAGCGAGGTCACGCTTGCGCTGGTTGACCGCAACGGAAAAGCTGTACTGGATATATAAGGCATTGCCGCACAGCTCCCGCGTATTTCCGGAATGCTGCGGCAGCGCCCGAACGGGGTTATATCATGTATAAAAAGATTGCGGCCCTTGTGCTGGCCACAGCGCTGCTCTGCAGCTGCACGGCCCGCGTTTCGGTACAGCGCATCCCTGCGGAGCTGCCCCGCGCCGAGGCGCCCTCCGCCACGCCGACGCCGGAGCCGACGCCCGCCTTTACCGAGGAGCAGCAGCGCTACGGCAGCGCTGCGCTGCTGACCGACCCGACCGTGCTGGTCAATGTATTTCTCAACGATGCTGCCCATGGCTGCACCTGGGACGCGGAGGACCGCGCCGCCGCCGTGCAGCGCACCGCGATGGCCGTGGACTGGATCAACGCACAGGCAGCCGGCTACGGCGCTGTGCCGCAGCTTATCTGCGACCGCAGCGGGGACGGCAGCGATGCCGCCCTGACCCGCAGCTACCTGCTGCAGTCAGCCATCCGGGGCGGTGAAAACTCTGAGGAAAGCACCGCCTTTCTTGAGGAGATGGACGCCTTGTGCGAGTCGCTGGCTACAGACAGCCGTCTGGCGGTCTACGGAGCGCGGCAGATCGCGTTTTTGTTCTACCTGCCCATCAGCGGCACCTCTTTCACGATGGCCCACTATGCCGATGACGGAGCGTCCTTTTACTATGAGTACAGCTGCCTGTACAAGACCGACGCCTACACCGATGGCGAGCCGGAATCCCCAGCCACCTTTGCCCACGAGATCCTGCACCTCTTCGGCGCACCAGATTTTTACGAGGGCAGCAGCGACCCCTATGTCGATGCCGCCCTCACCGCCTATGTCGAGGAAACCTACCCTGACGATATCATGCTCAGCACCTACGAGGCGGACGGCACAAGCCGGTTCGATGCGATCAGTAAGACGATAAGCCCGCTGACCGCCTACTGTCTCGGTCTGTCAGAGAGCTGCCCCGAGCTGGAACAGTTCCCGGCACTGGGCAAGGTGGAGCCGGGGGTGTTCCGGCATGGGACTGCAGACAGCGAGGAACCAACGGCGGATGCGTGGCCGGGAGCGGTAGCGGTGTGATAGATCCTTGCCTTCCCCCTTGGGGGAAGGTGGCCCCGCAGGGCCGGATGAGGGGCGCGTGTACCGCAGCAGCCCGTAAACGGGCAATAGCGGCAAGGCTACCCTCATCAGTCAGCGGTCGGAGCCGCTGACAGCTTCCCCCAAGGGGGAAGCCACTCGTCCAATGAAACTGGGAGGAGCCCCACATGCTGAATGATGTTTTTCCGCTGCGGGTGGAGGCCGTTCCCGCCGCACACACCTCGGAGTGGCGCGCCGACGACTCCTTTCCGCCGCGCCAGACGCAGGCGTGGCAGCTGATCTATGTGTGCAGCGGCACCATCGAGGAACGCTGCGATGACCGCCGCGTGCTGCTGCGGGCGGGCGGCCTCTTGTTCCACCAGCCCGGCGAGGTGTTCGCCATGACCACGGTGGGGGAGGTCCCGCCCGAAACGCTGCGCATTGATTTTTACTGTACCGGCGCGGCGATGGACCGGTTCCGCGGCACGACCCTGCACGCTGAGCCGACCGAGCAGCACGATCTGGACTGGCTGGCCAATACCGCCAATACGGTGTTTGACGCCGCCCCCGTGCGGGGCGAGCCTCCCATCGCAAAGGAGGATCTCCCCTTCGGAGCCATGCAGCAGTTCATCATCCATCTCGAAAACCTGCTGATCCTGCTGGCCCGCCGCTGCCGCCGCACCAAGCGTCCGGTGGCCCGTGTACGGCGGGAGCGCCGCCAGTATGTGCTGGTCGAGGATGCGCGCGCCTACTTTGCCGCCAACCTCACGCGGGAGCTGAAGGTGGACGAGGTGTGCGCAGCACTGGGCTGCACCCGCCCCCAGCTGCAGCAGGCGTTCCGCGCGCGGCTGCGCCGCACCGCGATGGAGGAATTTTCCGCCATGCGCATCGAATATGCGGCCCAGCTGCTGGCGCGCGGTGCCTCCCCCGGCGAGGTTGCCGCCCAGATGGGGTACTGCTCAGGCGCGTATTTCAGCCAGCGCTTCCGCGCCGCCACAGGCCACACGCCGTCCGCCTACCGCCGCATCCAGCAGGGGCTGCCCGCCCGGCGGCAAAACAGGCAACAAAAAGGCAAACCGGAATCAAAAACACCTATTGCAGAAAGCCCGCAGAAAGAGTAAAATACAAAGTAAAGACAGATGAACCGCTCATCTGAAGGCAACAAAATCATAAATTACAAGGAGACGAATGTTATGGCAATTCTGGTAAGCGGTGGCGCCGGTTACATCGGCAGCCACACCTGTGTGGAGCTTTTGGCCGCTGGCTACGACATTGTTGTGGCCGATAACTACTACAACTCCTGCCCTGAGGCTCTGGCCCGCGTCAAGCAGATTGCAGGCAGGGACTTCCGCTTTGTCGAGGCTGACATGACCGACAAATCCGCCGTTGAAAAGATCTTCGCCGAGAACGAGGACATCGACTGCGTGATCCAGTTCGCCGCCTACAAGGCTGTGGGTGAGAGCGTTTCCAAGCCCATCGAGTACTACTCCAACAATCTGGCCTGCACGCTGAACATTCTGGATGTCATGCGCCGCCACAACTGCCACAACATCATCTTCTCCTCCTCTGCCACCGTCTACGGTGACCCCGCCAGTGTGCCCATCCGCGAGGATTTCCCCGTGGGCGGCACCACAAACCCCTACGGCACCACCAAGGTGTTCACCGAGCGCATCCTGACCGACTGCTGCAAGGCTGACCCCGAGCTGAATGTTGCGCTGCTGCGCTACTTCAACCCCATCGGCGCCCATCCGTCCGGCCTGATTGGCGAGGATCCCAACGGCATTCCCAACAACCTTGTGCCCTACATCGCCAAGGTCGCTGTCGGCAAGCTGGAGAAGGTCCATGTCTTTGGCAACGACTATCCGACCCCCGACGGCACCGGCGTGCGCGACTACATCCATGTCGTGGATCTGGCCCGCGGTCATGTGGCGGCTGTCAAGAAGCTGGCGGAGAAGCCCGGTCTCTTCATCTGCAACCTGGGCACCGGCCACGGCTACAGCGTGCTGGATGTCATCCATGCGTTCAGCAAGGCCTGCGGCAAGGAGATTCCCTATGTCATCGACCCGCGCCGCCCCGGCGACATTGCCGAGTGCTGGTGCGACCCCTCCAAGGCCAAGCGCGAGCTGGGCTGGGAGGCGCAGTACGGCATCGAGGAGATGTGCGCCCACAGCTGGAACTGGCAGAGCCACAACCCGGATGGGTATAAGACTGCGAAATAAAACTGCATAAAGTAAGAATGCCCGATGCGGTGACGCATCGGGCATTTGTTTTGTATGCCTTCCCCCTCGGGGGAAGGTGGCCGAGGCCCCGACCGAGGCCGGATGAGGGACGGGTCTGCCACAGCTGCCCGTAAACGGGTTGTAATGGCAAGGTTGCCCCTCATCAGTCAGCGGGCGGAGCCGCTGACAGCTTCCCCCAAGGGGGAAGCCCCTCTTTTACACATACATTTCCTGACTTCTCGGCGGCAGCTTGGGGACGGCGGGCAGCGGGGCGGCTGCGGCGCGCCACGCAGCAGGGGAAAGGCCCACCTCCCGCTTGAACACCCGGCACAGATAGTTTGCCCCCGAAAAGCCGGTCAGCCCTGCGATCATCTCCAGATTGTACTCATCGGTCAGCAGCAGCGACTTGACGGCCTCGATGCGGACATTCGTCATATATTTGCCCGGCGGCACACCGATCTCCTGCTTGAACACCCGCACCAGATGGCTTTTGGTCACGCCCAGCTGCTCGCTCAGCTCCTCGACCCCATAAAGCACCATGTAGTTCTGCCGGATGGCCGCCACGGCCTCGGCCACCAGCGGCGGCAGGGGGCGGGCCGTTTCATCGGCCCTGTCTATGGCGCAGAGCAGTGCATAGGCCATTGCGGGCGTGCGGACGCCGTGCAGCTGGGCCAGCAGCTCGGCCGCGCCGGGGCAGGCCGCACCGTCCGCCCAGCGCGGCGCACCCAGCTGCAGCAGGTACGCATCTGTACAGCGGCCTGCCAGCCGCACCCCCAGCAGGTGGCAGTCCGTCCGGGGGGTCAGTGTCAGCGGCGCAGCCCCCAGCAGGATATCCCCGCTCTGCCCCGGGCGGTCAAACCCGTCCAGAAGGCAGACCCCGCGCGACAGCACCCCCACCCACAGGCCGGAGCCGGTCAGGGTAAGCGGCTCCGTGCCGTCCAGTTCAGCGACTTCAGCAGCGCTGCAATATATTTCCGGGTCGAATATCAATTTCAGCACCTCTATATCAATAAAATGCTATTTTCAAACCGATTATAACCTGTTATTATAGTGTTGTCAAGAGAAACAGCCCGCTCTACCCGGGCTGAAACCCACTGAATATATTTTGGAGGATGAGCATTATGGCTTCCATCAGCTGTCGTCACGTTAAGAAAGTTTACCCCGGCAATGTTGTTGCTGTTCCCGATTTCAGTCTGGAGATCGCCGATAAGGAATTTATCGTTTTCGTCGGTCCTTCCGGCTGCGGTAAGTCCACCACCCTGCGCATGATCGCCGGTCTGGAGGAGATCTCCGGCGGTGAGATGTACATCGGCGACCGCCTGATCAACGACGTTCCCCCGAAAGACCGCGATATCGCGATGGTCTTCCAGAACTACGCCCTGTATCCGCACATGACCGTTTACAAGAACATGGCTTTCGGTCTGGAGCTGCGCAAGATGCCCAAGGACGAGATCGACAAGCGCGTCCGCGAGGCTGCCAAGATTCTGGAGATCGAGCACCTGCTCGACCGTAAGCCGAAGGCTCTGTCCGGTGGTCAGCGTCAGCGTGTTGCGCTGGGCCGCGCCATGGTTCGTAACCCGGCCGTCTTCCTGCTCGATGAGCCTCTGTCCAACTTGGATGCTAAGCTGCGTACCAGCATGCGCACCGAGATCATCAAGCTGCACAAGAAGCTGGCTACCACCTTCATCTATGTTACCCATGACCAGACCGAGGCCATGACCATGGGCGACCGTATCGTCGTCATGAAGGACGGCATGATCCAGCAGGTCGACACCCCGCAGAACCTGTACGATTATCCCTGCAACATCTTCGTCGCAGGCTTCATCGGCAGCCCCCAGATGAACTTCCTCGATGGCACCCTGCAGAAGAGCGGCGACCAGTACACTGTCGATCTGGCCGGCACCACCATTCCTCTGCCGAAGGAAAAGACTGCGGACGGCAAGCTGGATGCTTACGTCGGCAAGACCCTGAAGGTCGGCATCCGTCCTGAGGACATCAAGGACGACGAGGAGTTCCTTGAGAAGCACTCCACCAGCCACCTGAACGCCGAGGTCGAAGTCTCCGAGCTGATGGGCGCTGAGATCTACCTGTACCTGACCTATCAGGGCCAGAACCTGATGGCTCGTGTTGCTCCCACCTCCAAGTCCCGCCGTGGTGACAAGATCGTGGTTGCTATGGATACCAACAAGATCCATCTGTTCGATCCCGAGAGCGAGAAGACCCTGCTCAACTAATTCACACGCATTATACAGCGGTTCCGTTGCGGCGGAACCGCTTTTTTGCTAAGGCAGCACCGCACAATGGAGGAAATGGCTATGCGCATCGCCAATTATCTGCGGCCGGAGTGTGTCGCACTGCACCAGCGGGCAGACTCGCTGGAGGGCGCGGTCCAGCAGCTGGTCGCCCTGCTTGACGGCACCGAGGATTTAACGGATACCGCCGCATTTGCTGCGGATGTCCGCGCCCGGCTGGCGCTGGGCGGTGTCTGCGTGGGCAACGGCCTTGCCATCCCCCATGCCAAAAGCGCCTCCGTCAAGCGGCTGCAGCTGGCGGCCCTGACGCTGGACCCGCCGCTGGCCTGCGACACACCGGACGGCAAGCCGCTGCAGATGCTGGTGATGATCGCCGCCCCGGCCGAGGCCAATGACCTGCATGTGCAGGTGCTGGCTGAATTGGCCACCCTGTTTCTCGATACGGATTTTTGCACCCACCTGCGCGAGAGTACGACCCCGGAGGCCTTTTGCCGCGCGGTGGCCGAGCGCGAGGCGCAGGATGACCCTGCAGCACCGCCGCCCCAGACCACCGATGAACCGGGCTACCGGCTACTGGGTGTAACCGCCTGCCCCACCGGCATTGCCCACACCTATTTGGCCGCCGAGGCCCTGCAGCGGGCCGCCCAGACCCGCGGCTTCTCGATCAAGGTCGAGACGAACGGCGCGGACGGGGTAGGGGATGCGCTGACCGAGGAGGATATCCGTGCCGCCGACTGCATCATCGTAGCGGCGGACCGGGCCGTGTCGATGGCACGGTTCGTGGGCAAGCGGCTCGTCTACGCCTCGGCCGGGGACGCCGTGCGGGACGCGGATGCCCTTTTGGAAAAGGCCGTCTCCGGCAAGGCGCCCATCTACCACGGCGGACACGCCTTCCGGACCAGTGATCTGCGGGAGCTGGGCCGCGAAGGCTACGGCCACCTGATGAACGGCGTTTCTCACATGATCCCCGTTGTGGTGGCGGGCGGCGTCATCACAGCGCTGTCGCTGCTGTCGCAGCAGCTCGGCCTGCCTGCCAGCTGGACGATGATGATGAAAAATGTCGGCTCTGCGGCCTTTGTCATGATGTACCCCGTGCTGGCTGCCTTCATCGCATCCAGCATCGGGGACCGCCCCGCCTTTATGCCCGGCCTGCTGGGCGGCTATCTGGCACAGATGGGCACGACCACGCTCACCAACCTCAGCTGGATCTCAAGCGGCTTCTGGGGGGCACTGATCGGCGGCTTTGCCGCCGGTTTGATCGTGCTGCTGCTGAACCGTCTGCTCGACCGGATACCGCAGGAGCTGAGCCACATAAAGACCGGGCTGCTCGTCCCCGCATGCAGTCTTTTGTTCATCGGCTGGCTGATGCTTATGGTCGTCAATCCGCCGCTGGGCCGCTTCAACCGGTGGATGTCGCTCTGCCTGTCCAAAATGCAGGGCGGCAGCCGCCTGCTGCTGGGCGCGCTTCTGGGCGGCATGATGGCCACCGACTACGGCGGGCCGATCAATAAAGCCGCCTATGTCAGCGGCACATTGGCACTGGTCGATCTGCAGTATGATCTTATGGCTGCCGTCATGGCGGGCGGCATGGTCCCGCCGCTGGGGCTGGCGCTGGCCTGTATGCTGTTCCCGACAAGATTCACCGCCTCGGAGCGCCGCAGCGTGCCCCAGACTGCGATCATGGGACTTTCCTTCGTGACGGAGGGCGCTCTGCCCTTCTCCCTGCGCGACCCGCTGCGTGTCGGCCCCTCCTGTATGGCCGGCAGTGCGCTGGCAGGCTTTTTGGCCATCTTCCTCGGCTGCAAATGCCCCGCCCCCCATGGCGGATTGTTTCTGCTGCCCGTAATGGGAAATCCGCTCGGCTTTCTGGGTGCGCTGCTCGGCGGCAGCCTGTTGGCGGCACTGCTGCTCGGCCTGCTGAAAAAGCCGCTCAAACAATAATAATGTATTCGACAAAAGCCCTGTTGTGCGTTGCGCATGACGGGGCTTTATGCTATACTTGAATATATGTGTGATTTTTTACGAGCGAGGAGGACCCTGCCCTTATGGAACAGGTCAGAACTTTCTGCCGGCGCTACCGCCGCTTGCTTATGGCGGCAGCCTATCTTTTGATTTTTGCCGTGGGTGTGCTGTATCTGCGCGTTACGATCAGCATCCCGCCCGAGGGCGATGACAAGCTGACGCTGAACAAATGGCTGTTTGATCTGCACCGTATGCCCTATGCGCAATTTCTTCTGCAGGATCTGCAGGGCCGTCTGCGGTATTTCACCCTGCAGGAGCCGCGCTTTTTCCCCTTTCACTACCCCAACGCCGTGGCGCTGCTGTTCTATGGCAGTCTGAGCAGCTACCGGCTGTACATCATCGCCTTTACCGGTGCGGCGGCCTTTCTGGTCAGCCGCGTGGTACGGCGGTTCGGCAGCAGTGATGCACTGGCGCTGGCCGCCTTTACGCTGGCGCTGGCGGCAGCCCCCATCTGGAACGAGGGCATGTACAGCTACTACGCCGTGCCGCAGCGGGCGTTGTTCTGGGCCATGGCGGCATGGCTCTGCCTTTTCCCGTGGGAAACGACCCGCCACCGCCGCTGGGCGGTGCTGGGTGCTACGCTGTCCTTTCTGGCCTGCGGCACCTATGAGATCGGCTATGTCTTTGCCGCGCTCGCACTCATCGTCTGGTGCCTGCGCAGCCGCAGCCTTAAGGCCGGTTTCTGCCATTCCGCGCCCGTGCTGGGCGGCATGGGCGCTGCGCTCGTCTTTCATGTTTTAAGCGGCCGCAACGGCGGCAGCGGCAATCCGGTATCGCTCGATCTGCCCGTTGTTCTGCGGGTGACGGTGCAGCAGATGGCTGCCTCCATCCCGGGGCTGAACTCCCGCCTGCTGCAGGAGGACTGCGGCGTGATTTCAAACGGCGACCGCCTGTGGCCGCTGGTGCTGGGTTTGGCCGCCGGGCTGCTGCTCTTCTTTGCCGTTCCGCGGGACAAGCTGCGCGCCAAAACGCTCGGCGCTCTGGCCGGGCTAGGCTTTGCATTCTGGGCACTGCCGGCCCTGCTGCTGGCGCTTTCTTCCCGCTACCAGCAGCCTGAGGCCATCACCTGGCAGTGGGGCTACATTCCGGCGGCGGCATCCTCCATCGGGTTTGCCCTGCTGGCGGCCGCGCTGCTGGCGCTGCTGGCCAACTCCTGTATGCATCTGCCGCAGTTCGTCTCGCTCACAGCCCGTTTGGCACTGACTGCCGCCTTTGCCGCAGCCCTCTGCCTGAACGGCAGCTACCTGCGCGGCGTGGTGCGAACCCACCATGCAGAGAATCTGGCCGCCTACCAGTTTTTTGTCCGCTCGATCGAGGCCGGTCTGGCCGATGGCGTGGCAGAGGATGATCTGATCCTCTGCAATGAGAATGTCTGGGACGGCAACACCGACGCCGAGAGCTTGTTCTTCAGCCGCTTTACCGGCCGCCCCCTTCGTGCGCGGTTCATGACCGCCGGGGACGAGCAGCCCGCAGGCAGCACCTACGCCTACCAGACCTACCGGAACTACGGCGGGTACGACCTTGCCTGGTGCGGCCGTCTGCAGAGTGCTGACAGTGACCTGATGGACGGTGTGCAGATCCTTGTGCAGGGTGCGCTGGTGCCCGACAATGCGGTCATCAAATACAAGGTCCGCCTACCCGACGGCACCGAGGAGGCCCGTTCCATCTGCCTGCTCGACTGCACCCGCACCGACCGCGACGCCAACGGCGACTACCTTGCCACCGTGGAGGACACCTCCATCCTGAACGCCAAGCTCATGATCTGGGACGGCTGAGAAACGGGGCAATGAGTTATGAAGCTTTTTCATTTTTTAAAGCGCAATAAGCTGTTCGCTGTCCTGCTGGCAGCCGAACTGGCTGTGCTCTGTACCTTGATTGCCGGATTGTTCGGCGCACCGTATAAGCTGACTCTGACACCGGATCTGTTCGAGAACCGCTTCCCCGATATTGCTGCCGAGGATGCGGACGGCCTGAAGGTCTGGAACCAGATCGACTTCCGCAGTGAGGAGCCCATCACTTTTTCCAGTCAGGGGCAGGCGCTGCGCGCCGGAGCGTATGAAGTCACCGTCTCCTATTTTTCCTGCCAGACTCCGGATGCCCCCACCTTCAATCTGCTCAACTCTGCCGGCACGCTGGATTTTTCCAGCGAAATGGTACCTGCTGCCGTTTCCTTTGACACGCTGCGGCTGGACGATTGCCACCGCACGCAGACCTCCCGTCTGTGGATCAGCAGTGGCGCTGCACTGCAGGATCTGACGGCCACCCTGACCTATCGTCAGGGGCAGCTTTACCTTTATGCCGTCACACTGACTGAACAGCCCATCTACCGGCTGACCCGCCTGTTTTGCTGGCTGTTCTGCTTTGCAGCAGCCGATGCCCTGCTCTGGCTGCTGTTTGCCCGGACAGGGGAGAGAGGCTCTGCCCACCGCCGGGCGCTCCGCCTGCCGCTGTGTCTGCTGGGCATCACGGTCTTAGCCTGTCTGCCGCTGTTCAGCAATTATCTTTATGTCGGCCACGATCTGGACTACCATCTGCAGCGCATCACCGCTATGGCAGCCGAGCTTTCTTACGGGCAGTTTCCGGTACGCCTGACTACCACCACCCTGAACGGTTACGGCTATGCAAACCCTCTTTGCTATTGTGAGCTGTTTCTGCTTCTGCCTGCACTGCTGTACAATCTGTGGCTGCCGCTGCGCACCTGCTATCAGATATACATCTTTGCAGTCACACTGGCCACCTGCCTGATCGCTTATTTCAGCTTCGGCCGCATTACCGAGAGCCGCCGTCTTGGGCTGTTGGGGGCAATGCTCTACACACTGTCCTGCTATCGGCTTGTCTGCGTCTACACCCGCGCTGCTGTGGGCGAGTTCACCGCCATGGCGTTCTTCCCGCTGGTGCTGCTCGGCCTGTACGGCATCTATACGAAGGATAAGCCCCGCTTTGCAGACTGGCTGCCTATGTCTCTGGGCATGGCCGCCATGGTGCAAAGCCATCTGCTCTCCTGCGAGCTGACGGCACTGCTGCTGGCCGTCTTTTGCCTGCTGCACCTGCGGGACACCCTATCCCCCACACGGCTGCTGGCCTGGATCAAGGCAGCGCTGCTCGCAGCAGGGCTGAGCGCATGGTATCTTGTACCGTTTTTTATCTCTGGTGCAAGCATTCCATTCATGGTCAACGGATCTCTCATCGGAAAGATCCAGTCGCAGGGGCTGTATATAATGCAGCTGCTCAGCCCGTTCGGCACCGGGTTTGGCGGCACAAGCAGCGGCACAAGCACGGATATGACGCTTTCCCTCGGCCTTCCGCTGATTTTGGGCCTTGCACTGGTCTGCTATTGCCTGCTTACCCAGCACAGTGAAAAGGACCGCTATTTCAGCATTCTGTACACAGCAGCCGGCTTTTTTGTCTTTACGGTTTTCCTGTCGCTGCATATCTTCCCTTGGGATTATGTGCAATCGGCGCTGGGACGCACGGCAGGCAAGCTGGCCGGGATGTTCCAGTATCCGTGGCGCTTTCTTTCTCTGGCCACGGTACTGCTCTGTCTGGCAACGCTCATTGCCATCCGTCTGCTGGCGGGGCAGCATCAGGCCCTCAGCAGGGCTGCAGCCGTTGTGCTGGCAGCTTCTGCCCTGCTGATGACCGGCGTAATGCAGGCCCAGATACTGACTGAGCAGGGCGAGGTTCCCCGCAATGTCTATTCCGTGGCCGATCCTTCCGTAACGGTTGCCATTGGCGAGTACATAATCGACGGTACCAGCGCCTATGAAACGATCTGGGCGCAGCCCAAGCCCGGCAGCGATGCGCTGCATCTTGTCCGCTATGAAAAGCAGCGCGGCGTTGCCTGCCTGACTGTACAGAACGAGGGAGCCGAGGCCGCCATCTCGCTGCCCATCTTTAACTACGGCAACTACTATGCCGCCGATGAAAACGGTCAGCCCTTTTCCATCACCAGCGGCGAGAATGAACGCATTGTGCTGACGATTCCCGCGGGCTACACCGGCACGATCCGTGTCTGGTATCATGCGCCCGATTACTGGCGCAGCTTTGAGGCGATCTCCGCCGCCAGTCTGCTGGGGCTTATCGGCTATGCCGTGCTTGCCCGCCGCAAGCGCCGCGCCGCCGCCACCGTTTAAACGAGGTTTCACCTATGCCCAATCGCATCAATTATCAGCTGGAGATGGAAAAGGTCCTGCGCACGCTGGATGGCACACGGCCGCGGCTGCTGCTGCATGCCTGCTGTGCGCCGTGCTCGAGCGCAACACTGGAGCGCCTGTCCGCGCACTTTGACCTGACCATTCTTTACTACAATCCCAACATCTACCCGCCGGAGGAATACCACCGCCGCGAGGCCGAGCTGGAACGCTTTGTCGAGCAGGCCGGGTATCACTACCCCGTGGTGGAACTGCCCTACGACCCGCAGGAGTTCTATACCGCCGTGAAGGGGTTGGAAAACGAGCCGGAGAAGGGCGCGCGCTGCACGGTCTGCTATCGGCTGCGGCTGGAGCAGGCCGCCCGCTATGCCGCCGACCACGGCTTTGGCTGGTACTGCACAACGCTCTCGATCTCCCCGATGAAGGACCCCGTGCGGCTGAACGAGCTTGGCACCGAGCTGGGCAGGCAGTACGGCGTGCCGTTCCTGCCCAGTGAGTTCCGCAAAAAGGACGGCTACAAGCGCAGCTTACAGTTGAGCGCCGAGTACGGCCTGTACCGGCAGGATTACTGCGGGTGCGTGTTCAGCAAGCGGGAGAGGGAAGCCACTGCAAAGTAGGGGCCGGGCATGCCCGGCCCTGCACCTCCCACTGTTGTGCTGTAAATTTTATGCTGCGGGCCGGACATGTCCGGCCCCTACCGTGTTATGAAAGGAGCCCCCTATGACCTTCTATCAAATTGTTTTTCTCTTCTTCGCCTACTCGTTCCTCGGCTGGGTGGGGGAGGTCCTCTTTACCGCCGTCGTACACCACAAATATCAGGACCGCGGCGTGCTGAGCGGTCCGCTCTGCCTTCTGTACGGCGTCGGCGGGCTGGTCATCACCTTTGCCCTCGGCGACATCCGTGAGGGCTGGTTCTTCCTGCTTGTATTCAGCGCCGTCTATGCCACGGTCATCGAGTGGATCGGCGGGCACATTCTGGAGTACACGACCCATACCCGGTGGTGGGATTACAGCGCCATGCCGTTCAATCTGGACGGCTATGTCTGCCTCGGCGCGTCGCTGACCTGGGGTGCGCTCGGCGTTGTCGTGCTCAAATGGGGCAACCCGCTGCTGCTGGCGCTGTACAGCCTTGTGCCGCGCGGCATCTGGGTTGTTGTGCTGCTGGCCGCGCTCGTCGTGTTCTGCGTCGATCTGGTCGGCACGCTGCTGGCCATGGCCGGTCTGCGCTACCGCTGGCCCGCCGCCGCGGCTGTAGAAAACCGTCTGGCAAACCTGACCGTCCGCGGCGGCATGTGGATCCTCGACCACGTCGAGCGCCGTATGGCGAAGGCCCATCCCGCACTGACCTTTGTCCGCCCCAAACGGCAGCAGACCGACACGTTTGCCGCCGGGTGCAGCCCGTATAAAATTATTTTACTGTTCTTCATCGGCGCGTTCCTCGGCGACATCACCGAGACGATCTTCTGCCGCGTCACCGGCGGCGAGTGGATGAGCCGCTCCAGCGTCGTGTGGGGGCCTTTCTCCATCGTATGGGGCCTTGCCATCGCGCTGGTCACCCAGCTGCTCTACCGCTACAAGGACAAGCCCGCCAGCTGGCTTTTTGTGACCGGCACACTGCTGGGCGGTGCGTATGAGTATCTGTGCAGCGTCTTTACCGAGGTCGTTTTCGGCGCGGTGTTCTGGGACTACAGCGCCATCCCGTTCAATCTGGGCGGCCGTATCAATCTTCTCTACTGCTTCTTCTGGGGCTTTGCGGCGGTGGCGTGGTTCAAAGTGCTGTACCCGCCGATTTCTGCCGCCATCGAAAAGCTGCCCCGCCGCTTCGGCACGGTGCTGACCTGGGCGCTCTGCGTGTTCATGGCGGCGGATATGGTCGTCAGCTCGGCTGCGCTGGTGCGCTACAACGACCGCCTGAACGGCGTTCCCGCCGCGAACAGCATCGAAACTTATTTAGACGAGCACTACGACAATGACCGAATGTATAAGGTGTACCCGAAGGCGGTGCATACAGGGTAATTGCAAAAATCTTTGTATATTCCGCACATATGTGTTATAATAATTTTGTATCTGTTGTATAAGAATCGAGGAGGCGACCGGCTGTGAACCGCAACGAGGGAAATGAACTGTACCTGAAAGCCCAAAAGCTGGCACTGCGCGATTACCGGGAGAAAATGCTTGCCGGGCAATCGCCGTTTCTGCCTGTACTGGACGATATCCTGCAAAATGTCCCGGTGGAAAATCAAATTCCCCTCGGCCAGGTGGATATCCCGCTGAATCTGCTGGTGGGCACCAAAACGACTGGCCGCACCGCAGCGTTCGCATCCAACTTTATGCCGCTGCTGGACCTCAAGACCGAGTTTGCCAGTAAGTGGGTCAACCTCTGCCTGTCTCATCTGGAAGAGGGCATCCGCGACCCCATCCGCTGTTATGAGTATATGGGCCGATTCTATGTGCAGGAGGGCAACAAGCGCGTCAGTGTGCTGAAATACTTTGACGCGACCAGCATTCTGGGCAATGTCATCCGCATCGTGCCGCAGTACAGCGAGGACCCCACCGTCCAGATGTACTACGAGTTCATGCACTATTACCCCATCACCCAGACCTATCTGCTGACCTTTACCAAGCCCGGCAGCTATGCCCGCCTGCAGAAGATTCTCGGCAAGGGGCCTGATGAAAAGTGGAGCGATGAGGACCGCGTCGAGATCATGTCGCTCTACAACTGGGTCGAGAAGGCGTTTCTGGCCCACCGCGGTGCCAAACTCAGCGTCACGGCGGGTGATGTGCTGCTGCTTTTGCTGCGCGTCTACACCATGAAGGAGCTGGCCGATTCCAGCCCGAGCGAGCTGAGCGAAAAGCTGGATGCCCTGTGGGACGATGTGCTGGCCCTGCAGAAGAATGACCCCGTGCAGGTCAGCGACAAGCCCGCCGAGCCGAAGCAGGCTGGCCTGCTGGACCGCATCCTGCCCGGCAAGCGCACCGCCCCCACCCACCTGAAGGTTGCCTTTGTGCATGAGCGTACCCCGGGGACCAGCTCCTGGACGAGCCAGCATGAGTTCGGCCGCACCCAGCTGGACACCGTGTTTGAGGGGCAGGTTGAGACGGTTGCCTACTTCAACGCCGTCCCCGGCGAGAATGCCGATGCACTGGTCGAGCAGGCCATCACCGATGGGGCCGATGTTGTCTTTACCACCAGCCCCAAGCTGGTGGGCGCGTCCTTACGCGCCGCCGTCAAGCACCCGCAGGTGCGGATTCTGAACTGCTCAATGGAGATGCCCTACGCGAGCATCCGCACCTACTACACCCGCGTGTACGAGGCCAAGTTCATCACCGGCGCCATCGCCGGTGCCATGGCAGCGGGGGACCGCATCGGCTATGTGGCGGACTATCCCAGCTACGGCGTGCCCGCCAACATCAATGCCTTTGCGCTGGGAGCACGCATGGCAAACCCCCGCGCCCGGATCGAGCTGCTGTGGACCTGCCTGCCCGACCAGACCGATCCGCTGCATACTTTTACCCAGAAGGGGATTTCCGTCATCTCGGGCCGCGATGCGCCGACACCCAACCGCCCCCAGCGGGAGTTCGGCACCTTTTTGGTCGGGCCCGGCGGCGTGCTGCAGGATCTGGCCACCCCGTTCTGGCACTGGGGCCAGTTCTATGAAAATGTCATCCGCACCGTCCTCAACGGCGGCTGGGTGCGGGATAAGTCCGGCACCGACGGCCGTGCCGTCAACTACTGGTGGGGCATGAACAGCGGCGTCATGGATGTGCTGCTCAGCCGTGAACTGCCGCCCGATGTCACCCATCTGGCGCAGATCCTGCGCAACGGCGTGACCTCCGGCATGATCGACCCGTTCCACTGCCGCATCACAGCGCAGGACGGCAGCGTCAAGAACAGCGGCCGCCACGGCCTCGACCTTGAGCAGATCGCCCACATGGACTATCTCTGCGATGCCGTGGACGGGCACATCCCCGAATATGACGAGCTGGCCGAGGTATCGAAGCCGATGTACCGGATGCAGGGCATTCACCGCGACCTTCTCCCCGTTGAGAAGGAGGCAGAGCTGTGAGGATCTTAGCCGTCGCCGATGAGGAGTGCAAAGCCCTGTGGGACTATTTCACACCGGACAAGCTCGCGGGCGTTGATCTGATCATTGCCTGCGGCGATCTGAACCGCCATTATCTGGAATATCTGGCAACGATGGCCCCCATGCCGGTGCTGTATGTCCACGGCAACCATGATGAAAGCTATGACCTGCGCCCGCCGCAGGGCGTCATCTGCATTGATGATGATGTCTATGTTCACAACGGGCTGCGCATCGCCGGGCTGGGCGGCGGCTGCCGCTACCGCACCGGTGCCTGGCAGTTTACCGAAGCCGAGATGAAAAAGCGGGTCAACCGCCTGCGCGGCAAGATCGACCGCCACGGCGGGCTTGATATTCTTGTGACCCATGCGCCGATGCACGGCTACGGAGATCTGACCGATTTGCCGCACCGCGGGTTTACGGCGTTTTCGGTCCTGCTGGACCGCTACCACCCGCAGCTGATGCTGCACGGACATATCCACCTGAGCTACGGCGCTTCCATCCCGCGTGAGCAGCAGTACGGCACGACCCGCATCGTGAACTGCTATGAGCGCGTCTATCTTGATGCCGAGCCGCCCGCCGTCAAGCCCCGCCATCGTCTGTTTGCTTCGCTGCTGGGACGGAGTGCCCTGTAGGGGCGAGGCACGCCTCGCCCTCGGCCTTCCCGTGGGCATACTTCTGCCTTTCACGCTGAGGGCCGGACATGTCCGGCTCCTACCAGACGGCACGGCCAACTTCATCAAACAAGGAGAACTATTCCCATGACAAAAATCGCAGTATTCGGTGCAGGCACCTGGGGCATCGCGCTCGCGCGCCTGCTGGCCGTCCATGGCAAGGATGTCACGGTATGGAGCGCCATCCCCGCCGAGCTGAAAGCCCTCAGTACCACCCACCGCCACCCCAACCTGCCCGGCATGGAGCTGCCTGCCACGATGCACTATACCGCCGACATTGCCGAGGCCTGCGCCGGCCGCGATGTTCTGCTGTTTGCCGTGCCATCCCCCTTTGTGCGCGCCACCGCCAAAAAGGCTGCGCCGCACATCCCCGATGACCAGCTGATCGTGGATGTGGCCAAGGGCGTTGAGGACAAGACCCTGATGACGATGAGCGAAATCATTGAGGATGAGCTTGCCAAAGCCGGCCGTAAGGCGCGGGTCGTGGCGCTGTCCGGCCCCACCCACGCCGAGGAAGTCGCCCGCGATATGCCCACCGCCATCGTGGCTGCCTGCGCAGAGGAGGAGGCCGCCAAGACCGTCCAGAAAATCTTCAACACGCCGACCTTCCGCGTCTATACCAACGATGACCGCCGCGGCACTGAGCTGGGCGGCGCGATTAAGAATGTCATCGCACTGGCCGTGGGTATTGCCCTCGGCCTTGGCTACGGTGACAACGCCAAGGCCGCGCTTATCACCCGCGGCAACGCCGAGCTGGCCCGCCTCGGGGCCGCTATGGGCTGCAAGCCCGAGACCTTTGCGGGCCTGTCCGGCATGGGCGATCTGATCGTCACCTGCACCAGCATGCACAGCCGCAACCTGCATGCCGGTATGCTCATCGGCCGCGGCAAATCCGTGGAGCGGGCCAAGACCGAGGTCGGGCAGGTGGTCGAGGGCATCAACGCACTGCCCGCCGCCTGCCACCTTGCCAAAAAGTACAAAGTCGAAATGCCCATCGTGCAGGCTGTGGAGGCCATCCTTGACGGCAAGCTTGAGGCCCGCAACGCCCTGATGGCGCTCATGGGCCGCAATCTGAAGAAGGAGTAACCCCATGGCGGATATCAAAGCTGCATTTTTTGACATTGACGGTACGCTGCTGCCTTTTGAGGCCAAGCACCTGCCCGCCTCAACGGTGGACGCGCTGGCCCGGCTGCGCAAAAACGGCGTCAAAACGTTTATTGCTACCGGCCGCCCGCCGGTACATCTGCCGTACCTGCACGCGCTGGACGGCACCCCCTTTGACGGCTATGTCACGATGAACGGCCAGTACTGCTACTTGGCCAACGGCGAGCTGCTGTACAGTAAGTATATCCCGGCGGCATCGCTGCAAACGCTGCTGCCGTACATTGAAAAAGAACAGCTGTCCGTTGGTTTTGTTGGCAAGGACTTCTGCCGGTTCAACCTTATCAACGATTGGAGCCGCGACTTTGCCAAAAAGCTGGAGCTGGGGGCCGGGGATGTTGCCGCGCTGATCCAGCACGAGGATATTTACCAGCTCAGCGCGTTCCTGCCGCCGGAGAAGGAGGCCGAGTTCCTACGCCGCTGCCCCGGCTGCCTGGCTGTGCGCTGGGAGGATGATTTTTGCGATATCCTACCCGAGGGCGGCGGCAAGCCTAACGGCCTGCGGCAGACGCTGGCGCATCTTGGGCTGACGCGGGAGCAGTGCATCGCCTTCGGTGACGGCGGCAACGATGTGACGATGCTGGAATACGCAGGCATCGGCGTAGCGATGGGCAACGCCTGCGAGGAGGCCAAGGCCGCCGCCGATTATGTCACGGATGATATTATGGAAGACGGTCTGGCGAAGGCGTTGGAACATTTTGGGCTGATATAAAAAAAGCCTTCCCCTTGGGGAAGGCTTTTTTATTTTCACCGATTCTTCTTCATAAACGCCTTGACCGCAATCACCAGCGCGGCGTACACCACGCCGCCGATGGCCCAGATGAACCAACTGTACTGCGGCTGGCCGTTTCCTTGGGGGCCGAAGGTGTACCACAGGAAGATGGTGACCACCACCAGCCAGTAGGCGGCAGTCAGCGCGTTTATGCGGCTCTTGATGGCTTTGTTTGGGCGGGTGTAGTCGCCCTCCTCCAACAGCTGATCCATGGCGTCCCGCACCGTGCCTACCCGCACAAAGGCGTAGACGCCGCAGGCCACCAAGGCCAGCACCAAGCAGATGGACGCCGACACCAAAAACGACGCACCAACCATCATGGCAGCAAACACCGGCACCGCCGACAAAACGCAGAGCACCGTGCCGAGGATGTTGGCCTTGTCGTACTGCGGCGCAAAGGCGTCGCGGCGCTCCTTCGCAAGGCCGGTGACGCCGTACTCAGTCTCGATGGCCTGCTTTTGCAAAAATTCATACGCCCGCACTGACGCGCTGCACTGCATGAAGATAGCCACCGCTGCGGCGATAATGACCAGCAGCGCAATGAGGCCGATGCCCCCCGCCAGGTCATCCCAGATGCCGAACAGGCCGGCCTCGCTCAACGCCCCCAGCGCCAGCAGCGGGATGGGGGAGACGACACAGAGCGCCGCCGCCAGCGCCAGCTTCGGCGCATTGGCCCGGGCCTTGGCAAGGTAGTCGTTGGCCTGGGCCAGCGTCACCCGGGGCAGGGGAGAGGTATCGTCCTCGGTGTACTCCGGCTCGGCCGCGTCATCTTTTAAAAGGTAGTCGGTCGTCACACCAAACAGGCAGCTCAACTGCAAGATTTTGTCAATGTCAGGTACAGACTGTGCGCCCTCCCACTTGGATACCGACTGCCGGGTCACGTTCAGTTTCTCGGCCAGTTCCTCCTGGGACCAGCCCGCCTTTTTGCGCAGGGTGATAAGTTTGTCTGCAAAGATCATTTGGGTGTGCCTCCTTCAATTTCCTTGCCCTTATCCTACCAGAATCTCCGGTTGCACACCATAAATCGGCCCCGGCAATCTGTCAACCGTGGGTTGCGTTTGCGGGCAGATACCAGTCAATTTTCGATACCCCGTTATTTTCTAAAAAAGCGTTTACCTTGCCGAACGGTGCCGAGCCAAAGAACCCCCGATAGGCCGAAAGCGGGCTGGGGTGGGCGGATTCCAGTACCAGCACCGGGCGGCGGGCGGCAGCGGCGTTAAAAATCGGTGCGTATTTCTGTGCAGGCTTGCCCCACAGCACAGCGGCCAGCGGGCCGGTGCCCTGCGCTGCCGCATAATCCAACGCCGCGCGGGTGAACGTCTCCCACCCATGGCCTGCATGGGCGTTGGCCGCGCCCTGCTCCACGGTCAGCACGGTGTTCAGCAGTAGCACACCCTGCCGCGCCCACGGCGTCAGGTCGGTGTGGGCAGCACGGCCGGGGCCGAACTCACTCTCCAATTCCTTAAAGATGTTGCGCAGACTCGGCGTAGCCTTGCAGCCGTCCGGCACCGAGAAGGAAAGCCCCATGGCCTGCCCCGGCTCATGGTAGGGGTCCTGCCCCAGAATGACCGCCCGCACCGACGCAGCCGGGCAGGCGCGGAACGCCGCAAAGATATTCTCCGGTGCGGGGTAGACGGTCCTTTCCGCCGCAGCCGCCGTCACAAAGGCGTCCAGTTCGGCAAAGTACGGCTTTGCGCGCTCCTGCGCAAAAAGCGGCTGCCAGTCGGTGGCGGATAATCTGTCGAGTTCGGCGGTTAAAAGCATAGTGAATCTCCTCGGTAGCTTTGTAGGGTCCGGGCATGCCCGGCCCGCACGTGTAAAACAGGCGGTCGTTCACAGGAAAGTTGCGGGCCGCACATGTGCGGCCCCTACATAGGTGCCCTTACACATTTTTCACAAGTATATCACACCCCCGCAGGGGTTGCAATAGCGGCAAAAATGCGGTATAATAATATTTATGCTGCGGCGTCCTGCCGCGCCTAAAGTATATCAAAGGGGAGAACCATTTATGCGTTCCATCAAAACCAAATTGTTCAGCCTTGCCATGGCTGTTTCCATGGTGCTGGCGCTGGCGGGCTGCGCCATGTCCACGCCGTCCACCGTTGGCTCCATCGGCGGGGTCGAGATCCCGGCCGGCATCTACCTGCTGGCCCAGTATAACTCCTACAACACCGCGTCCGGTCTGGCCAAGCTTGCGACCGGCGAGACAGCCTCCGATGTCAAAGCCGTGCTGAAGGCCACCTGCACCGGTACCATCAACGGCGAGGATGTCACCGCCCCGGGCAGCGAGTATGTGGCCCAGCTGACCACCCGCGCCATCGAGTACTACGCCGCCGTGGAAAAGCAGTTTGCCGCGCAGAACGGCGTTCTGGATGACGCCGCCACCGCCGAGGCCGCCAAAACCGCCGACAGCCTGTGGGGCACCAACGGCGACCTGTACACAGCCAACGGCATCTCCAAGGCTACTGTGGAGACCTACCTGCTCAACGCCCAGAAGGCCAAGGCCCTGTTGAAGATGGCCTACGGCCCCGAGGGCACGACCCCCGTTACCGAAGCCGAGTACACCGATTATGTGAACAACGACTGCTACTATATTGAGGCCGTGCAGTTCCCGCTCGTCAACTACAGCAGCTACGCGATGGCCGATGACACCCAGAAGGCCTCCATCATGGCTACCGCCGAAAGCTGCATGGAGGAGCTGAGCCGGACTGCTACCGCAGAGACGGCCTCCGGCAGCGCCCTGTACACTGCGGCCATGACCTATGTGCCGCAGGCGATGGCCGCCATGGGCAGTGAGATGGACGCCTCGCAGGCCGTCTACTACGCTGCAAGCCAGCTTTACACCCCCGATGACCTGAGCAGCTACGGCAGCGATGAATACAACAATTTGACCGACCCGCTGGACGCTGCCGGGCTGAACCACTGGACCACGATCGATCTGGGCACCACGATTCTGGTTGCCCGCCGCATCGACCCGTTCAAGACCTACACCGTGGACGAGCTGGACAGCATGTATGACCTGCTGACCGATATGAAGTCTACCGCCATTCAGGATGAGTTGTACGCCGCCGGTGCCGCGCTGGAGCATGATCTGAACAGCGCCGCGCTGAACACCTACAGCGCCTCCAAGATCAAAAAGAACGCCTGAGCTTAAAAAGTTCAGCCGGGAGCAGCATTGTTTGCTCCCGGCTTTTTTGTTAATGAAAAGAGGTTTGTACCATGACGAAAAACAAATCCCTGAATTTCCTGCTGCAGACACTCGGCTGCCTGATCTCCGCGGCAGGCATCTACAGCTTTGCCGTTGCGGCCGGTATCCCTGTCACCGGCGTTGCGGGCATCAGCGCCATCCTGTACCGCCTGTTCGGCGTGCCGATGGGCCTGAGCAATGTGCTGATCAACATTCCGATCATCCTGTGCACCTACAAGCTGCTCGGACGCGCCTTCTTCCTGCGCAGCGTCTACTGCATGATACTCTTTGCCATCTCCACCGACTATGTACTGCCGCTGCTGCCGGTCTATCAGGGCGACCGCCTGCTGGCCACAATCTGCGCCGGCGTGGTCGGCGGCATCGGCGATGCACTGATCTACATGAACAACTCCAGCACAGGCGGCCTCGACTTCATCACAATGGCTATCAAAGCCCGCCACCCGTATCTGGCGTTCGGCAACATCACCTTTGCGGCGGCGCTGGCCGTCATCGTCCTCTCCGGTGCCGTGTTCCGCGATGTAGACTCCATCATCTACGGTATCATGTTCAATTTCCTTGTCTCCACCGTCATCAACAAGATGATGTTCGGCTTCACCTCATCGATGCTGGCCATGATCATCACCGATGACGGCGCTGCCGCCTGTGCCGAGATCGACCGGGTAGCCGACCGCGGCTCCACGATCCTGCAGGGGCGCGGCGGCTACGGCGGCCACCCGAGGGATGTCGTGCTCTGCGCCTGCTCCAACAAGCAGCTCTATGAGATCGAGCATGCCATGCAGGCCCTCGACCCGGGCTGCTTCATCATCATGCTTCAATCCAACGAGGTCCACGGCGAAGGCTTCCGCCAGCTGGAGCTGGGAAAGAACGAGAACCGGAACGAATAAATTTCAGCGAAAACGCGTTTGTTTTAGCAACTCTATGGAGCATAGGTTGCCAAAATGAGCGCGTTTTCTTTATAATGGGCACAGAACAAAAAGGAGGTTTTAGACATGGATGCCACAAAAATCGGTAGATTCATTGGAGCGGAGCGCCGCGCTAAGGGCTGGACGCAGCGCCAGCTGGCAGATAAACTCCAGCTGACCGACAAGGCCATCAGCCGTTGGGAGACAGGTAAGGGGTTGCCGGATGTTTCTCTGCTTTTGCCGTTGGCTAACGTGCTGGATATAACCGTAGGTGAGCTGCTGACTGGCGAACGTCACCTACAACCGCCTGCCATGCAGACGGCTGAAGCTGAGGCCCGCACTACGCGTCAGCTGGTAGACTACACGCGGGAGCTTGGGCCCCAACTGCGCCGCCGCCGTGCCTGCACAGTATTGGCCGGGTTGCTGCTGTTTGCTGCGGCGTTCTTGACGCTGCAATTTTTGCGGCTGGTTCTGACAGGTGGGGCGGGCATCCATGGCTTTGGCATAGAATCTTTGTTATTACTCGTTGCTCTTCCGTTTGCTTTTACAACATCCGCCTTTTGGCTGCTGCGACTGCTTTGCACCGATGCCATGACCGAGGTGCGAGCCTTCCGCCGCGCATCGGCCATAGCCGTGGCTGGGCTGTGGTTGCTCGATTTGTACTTTGCCGGAGCGTTTGCCGGGTGTGTTGCGTTCCCTGTGTTGGATTTCTGGCAAGCCCCATCGTGGCAGGAAAATTTAAATCTCGTACCATTTCGGCAAATCGCACAATATCTGCTCTGTCTTGTTCCAGGTCAAGGGTATCTTAACGGCTCCGGATATGCGTTTCGCGGGCATTTTGTCTTTTGGATGAACTTTTTTGTGTTTTCCTTGCCAGTTCTTCTGCTGCCACGCATCTCACCCCGCTGGCATGGGGTGGGTGCCGCCGTCTGGCTTGCTGTAGTTGGCGGTTGTGTGATAGAAGTTACACAGCTGTTCGTGCGCACCGATACCGCACTGTTCCGTTTTGATGTGGACGCGGTAATTTTGCGTGTAGCCGGGGCCGTTGTATTTTGGTGGATAGGCAGGATACCCGCTGTCAAAAAATTGCTGGCACGTTTGTTTTAGCCGTAGGGGAGGGATTTTTTTTCCTCCCCCCGGAACGCTGCGCGGGCGCAAGCCTGCCCGGAGCGGTCAAGACCGCTCCCTACAGTCTGCCGTTTACGGGTTCCTCGTAGAGAGGGGTCTTGACCCCTCCACGGGGCATCGAGGACGCCGACCACCGCCGGTTTGCAGCGCGGTAGGGGCCGCACATGTGCGGCCCGGGGCATCCCCATAAACGCCCGCCGATGGGACACCACCGGGCCGGGCATGCCCGGCCCCTACTGCGATATAAACAAAAGCACCGCCGCTGACGATTTTGCTCGTCAGCGGCGGTGTGGTTTATTTTATGCTAAAATCAGTAGTTCTTAGCCTCTTCCTCGCCGGTCATGACGCGGAGGGCGCCCTGGCAGAGGGCGAGCAGCTCGTCCTCACCGGGGTAGGTGGTGACGGGAGCGATCCAGCCGAGGTAGTCGGTCAGGGTCTGGGCCGTGAACGGGTTGTAGGCAATGCCGCCGGTCAGGATGATCTGATCGACCTTGCCGTGCAGCACGGCAGCCATAGCGCCGGCGTCCTTGGCGATCTGGTAAAAGAAGGCATCCCACACCTGCTTGGCCAGTGCATCGCCGGACTCGGCCATCTTGCCGACCTCACGGGCATCATTCGTGTGCAGGTAGCCGTTAAAGCCGCCGTTGCCGCAGATTTTCTTGTAAACTTCCTTCTGGGTGTACTTACCGCTGAAGCACATCTTGACGAGGTCGCCAACGGGCACGGTGCCGCTGCGCTCAGGGCTGAAGCAGCCCTCGCCATCGAGAATGTTGTTCACATCCACGACCTTGCCGTGGTCATGGGCGCCGACCGAGACACCGCCGCCCATGTGGATGACGATGAGGTTCAGCTCCTCATAGCGCTTACCGTTCTCCTTGGCAAAGCGGCGGGCAACGGCTTTCTGGTTCAGCGCATGGAAGATGGAGCGGCGGGGCAGCTCCGGCATACCGGAAATGCGCGCCTTATCGGTCAATTCATCGACAACCACAGGGTCAACGATGTAGCTGGGCACGCCCAGCGCATCGCCGATCTCGCGGGCAAGGATACCGCCCAGATTGGACGCATGCTGCCCCTGAACACCGGCCTTCAGGTCAGCGAGCAGCGCATCGCTGACGGCATAGGTGCCGCCCGGAATGGGCTTGAGCAGGCCGCCGCGGCCGACAATGACATTCAGCGTCTTGGGGTCGCAGTTCTTCTCCTTCAGGAAGTCGAGAATGATCTCCTTGCGGAAATCCTTCTGATCAATGACACTGGCATACTTGGCGATCTCCTCGGTGGGGTGGCGCAGCGTTTCTTCAAACAGCAGGGTCTCATCCTCAAACACGCCGACCTTGGTGGAGGTGGAGCCGGGATTGATGACCAGAGTTTTGATGGACATGATAAATGTCTCCTTTTTTTACATTCTTTGGCTTCCCCCAAGAGGGAAGGCATTTTTTACTGGTTCAGTCCAGCGGCAACAACGGCGGCCAGCGCGATCGAGTTGACCTTGGTCTGGAAGGAGTCGCTGCGGCTGGTCAGGATGGCGGGCACCTTGGTGCCGGTCAGGATGCAGCCGTTCTTGCAGTCGGCGGTGTGGACAAGCGTCTTGTAGACGAGGTTGCCTGCCTGAATGTCGGGGAAGAGCAGGATATCCGCATGGCCGGCAGCCGGGCGGTCCTGCGCGCCCTTGTGGTGGGCAGCCTCGGGGTCGATGGCAATGTCCATGGACAGGGGACCATCCACCACACAGCCGGTGATCTTGCCCTCGGCGTTCATCTTGCGCAGCTCGTCCGCATCGACGGTGCAGGGCATCTTGGGGTTGACGACCTCAACGGCGGCCAGCGGGGCAACCTTGGGGCAGGCAACGCCGCAGGCATGGGCCACGGCAACGGTATTCTCGATGATATGGACCTTATCCTCAAGGGTCGGGTAGGTCATGAACGCAACATCGGTCAGGAAAAGCAGCTGCTCGATGCCCTTGACCTCAAAGACGGCCACATGGGACAGGGTCTTACCGGTGCGCAGGCCGACTTCCTTGTCCAGTACACTCTTCAGGAAGGTTTTGGTGTCCAGCAGGCCCTTCATGTACATGTTGGCCACGCCGTCATGCGCCAGCTTGACAGCCTTCAGCGAGGCCTGCACCTTGTCGGGCTCGTTGATGATCTCATAGTCGGAAAGGTCGATGTTCAGCTCTGCCGCGATCTTGCGGATGGCAGCCTCGTCACCCACCAGAATGGCATCGGCAATGCCCTGCTTATGGGCGGCGTCAACAGCCTCCAGAACCGCATCGTCCTCGGCGGCGGCGACAGCCAGCTTCTGCTTGCCGCAGGTTTTTACTTTCGCGATCAGGTCCTCAAAATTCATCTTACAGCACCTCGTTTTTTTCAGTCAGGGCGGGGCAGCCTCAAAAAAGCCCCGTATGTTAAAATAATAACACTTTATGCGCCGTGGGTCAAGAGGGGGAAGGGGAGCGGCGTGTCAAAAAATATTTTTTCTGTTTTGCGTGCGGTGCCTATTAAATTGGTAGGGAACCGCCCGATTTTGCAGAAAGCTGACCGATTTTTAATAAATTTGGCATTGACAAAACCTTAACAGGATGGTAAAACTATAGTAGCGGTTCGATACGCGCACCGCTGCGGCACCATGCCGCCGTACTTCTGACCCAAAGGATACCGTCCCAAAGAGCCAGCGTCGGCGCCGGTGCCTAGCTTTACCCCTAAAGTTGTTTAATTTTTAACAGGTAAAGCGTTATTCCAAACCGAAAGGTTCACACATTCATGCCAACCATTGCCATGTATCCCGGCAGCTTTGATCCCGTCACCAACGGGCATCTCGATATTATCAAGCGCTCCAGCCGTATGTTTGACAAGGTGATCGTTGCGGTACTCGTCAACAGTGCCAAGACACCTCTCTTCACGGTCGAGGAGCGCGTTGCCATGCTGCGGGAGGCCTGCAAGAACATCCCGAATGTCGAGATCGACTCCTTCAACGGTCTGACTGTCAGCTTTGCCAAGCAGAAGGGTGCCACCGTCATGGTGCGCGGCCTGCGTGCAGTCACAGACTTTGAGAATGAGATCCAGCTTGCCCACACCAACTACGCCATGATGCCCGAGATCGAGACGGTCTTTCTGGCGACCGCCATCAAGTGGAGCTACCTGTCCTCCACCATCGTGCGGGAGGCTGCCCACTACGGGCAGGATGTTTCCCGCTTTGTGCCCCGCAATGTTGAGAAAGCCCTCATCGCCAAGCGGGAGGCAGGGGAGTTATAACGCATTCACGCCGCGCGCCTTGCCGGCTTGAAGATAAAAAGTTACTCAATAGTCCATCCAAAGAGAAGTATTTTTAGGAGGCTACTTATGAAAAAGATCGTCATCGCCAGCGCCTGCCGTACTGCCATTGGCAAGTTCGGCGGCACCCTCGCCAATGTTCCCGCCGCTGAGCTGGGTTCCATCGTCATCAAAGAGGCGTTGGATCGCGCCCATGTCAAGCCCGAGCAGGTCGATCAGGTCTACATGGGCTGTGTCATTCAGGCCGGTCTGGGCCAGAACGTTGCCCGCCAGGCTTCCCTGAAGGCCGGTCTGCCCATCGAGGTCCCCGCTGTCACCGTCAACGTGGTCTGCGGCTCCGGTCTGAACTGCGTCAACATGGCTGCCCAGATGATCGAGGCCGGCGATGCCGACATCGTGGTTGCCGGCGGCATGGAGAACATGGACATGGCTCCGTTCGCCATGATGAAGGGCCGCTACGGCTACCGCATGGGCTACCCCATGGGCAAGAGCGAGCTGGTTGACACGATGGTCAACGATGCTCTGTGGGATGCCACCGGCTTCAACATGCACATGGGCATGACCGCCGAGAATGTCTGCACCAACGAGACCTACCAGAAGAAGTACGGCTACAACCCCATCAGCCGTGAGCAGCTGGACGAGTTTGCCTTCCATTCTCAGGAGAAGGCCGCTAAGGCTATCGCCGACGGCGCTTTCAAGGACGAGATCGTTCCCGTTGTCATCAAGGGCAAGAAGGGCGACACCGTGTTTGATACCGACGAAGGCCCCCGCATGAGCTCCATGGAGGTTCTGGGCAAGCTGAAGCCCTGCTTCAAGAAGGACGGCATCGTCACCGCTGCCAACTCCTCCGCCATCAACGACGGCGCTGCTGCTCTGGTCATCATGAGTGAGGAGAAGGCCAAGGAGCTGGGCGTTGAGCCTCTGGCCACCTGGGTTGCCGGCGCTCTGGCCGGTGTTGAGCCTGAGGTCATGGGCCTCGGCCCCATCGCCGCCACCCGCAAGGTCATGGCCAAGACCGGCCTGACCGTGGACGACATGGATCTGATCGAGGCCAACGAGGCTTTTGCCGCTCAGTCTGTTGCCGTCGGCGAGGCTCTGCACTTCGACCAGAGCAAGCTGAACGTCAACGGCGGCGCTATTGCGCTGGGCCACCCCGTCGGCGCTTCCGGTGCCCGTATTCTGGTCACCCTGCTGTACGCCATGAAGCACCGCGGCGCTCATAAGGGTCTGGCTACCCTGTGCATCGGCGGCGGCATGGGCTGCGCCACCATCGTTGAGATGTAATTACCGGAGGAATTAAAAATGTCCTTTGTTACTACCGAAATTCAGGACGCTGTTGCTGTCCTGACCATCGACCGTCCGAAGGCGCTCAACGCGCTGAACCCCGAGGTTCTGGCTGACCTGAAGGCCGCTTTTGAGGCCATCGATCAGAACACCGTCCGCTGTGTCGTACTGACCGGCGCTGGCGACAAGAGCTTCGTTGCCGGTGCTGACATCGGCTCGATGTCTACTATGACCAAGGCCGAGGGCGAGGCTTTCGGCAAGCTGGGCAACGATGTGTTCCTGATGATCGAGCATTTCCCGCTGCCTGTCATCGCAGCTGTCAACGGCTTCGCGCTGGGCGGCGGCAATGAGCTGGCCATGAGCTGCGACATCCGCCTCTGCTCCGACAACGCCGTTTTCGGCCAGCCGGAAGTGGGCTTAGGCATCACGCCGGGCTTCGGCGGCACCCAGCGTCTGGCCCGTCTGGTCGGCGTGGGCATGGCCAAGCAGCTGGTCTACTCTGCCCTGAACATCAAGGCAGACGAGGCCCTGCGCATCGGTCTGGTCAACGCCGTTTACACGCAGGAGGAGCTGCTGCCCGCCGCGCTGAAGCTGGCCGGCAAGATCGCCAAGAATGCCCCCATTGCCGTGCGCAACTGCAAGAAGGCCATCAACGACGGCATCAGCCTGCCCATCGAGAAGGCTGTCGAGGTCGAGGAGAAGCTGTTCGGCGATTGCTTCGAGACCCACGATCAGGTCGAGGGCATGGGCTGCTTCCTGAGCCGCGAGAAGCCGAAACCGAAGCCGGTTTTCACGAACAACTAATTTTAGATAAATCTTAAAATCGTGCGCAGCGCGCACACCGATTTTATTATCTCTTATCTTTTATCTTATATTGGAGGTACTTACTATGAAGGTAGGCGTTATCGGTGCCGGCACTATGGGCCAGGGCATCGCAAAGGCATTCGCTCAGGTTGAGGGCTTCACCGTTGCACTGTGCGACATCAAGCAGGAGTGGGCCGAGGGCGGCAAGAACAAGATCGCTGCCGGCTACGCCAAACTGGTTGCCAAGGGCAAGCTGGATCAGGCTGAAGTCGACCGCCGCATGGCTGCTATCACCGCTGGCCTGAAAGAGGATCTGTGCGCTGACTGCGACCTGATCGTCGAGGCTGCTTTCGAGGATATGAAGGTCAAGCAGACCACCTTCGGCGAGCTGGACAAGATCTGCAAGCCCGAGTGCGTTTTCGCTTCCAACACCTCTTCTCTGTCCATCACCGAGATCGGCAAGGGCCTGACCCGTCCTCTGGTCGGCATGCACTTCTTCAACCCCGCTGACCGCATGAAGCTCATCGAGGTCATCGCCGGTGTCAACACCCCCGCCGAGACCGTTGAGACCATCAAGAAGATCAGCACCGAGATCGGCAAGAGCCCGGTTCAGGTCAACGAGGCTGCCGGCTTCGTCGTCAACCGCATCCTGATCCCCATGATCAACGAGGCCGCCTTCATCAAGATGGAGGGCGTTTCTGACATCGCCGGTATCGACACCGCTATGAAGCTGGGTGCCAACCACCCGATGGGCCCCCTGGAGCTGGGCGACTTTGTTGGTCTGGATATCTGCCTGGCCATCATGGACGTTCTGTACAAGGAGACCGGCGACAGCAAGTACCGTGCCTGCCCGCTGATCCGCAAGATGGTTCGCGGCGGCAACCTGGGCTGCAAGACCGGCAAGGGCTTCTACGTCTACAACGCTGACCGCACCAAGACCCCGGTCGACGCTCTGTAATTTTGTAAACTTACGCGCCTGGCGCGGCGAGCACCGTGCCGGGCTGCGTTTGTTGATATAGGGAGGATTAAGTAATGGATTTTACTCTGTCTAAACAGCAGCAAATGGTCCAGAAGATGTACAAGGAGTTTGCTGAGAACGAAGTCAAGCCCCTGGCCAAGAAGGTCGACGCGGAGGAGTACTTCCCCAAAGAGACCGTTGAGAAGATGGCTAAGCTGGGCATGATGGGCATTTATTTCCCGAAGTCCGTTGGCGGTGCAGGCGGCGATGTGCTGTCTTACGTCATGGCGGTTGAGGAAATGTCCAAGGTTTGCGGCACGACCGGTGTTATCCTGTCTGCCCACACCTCTCTGTGCGCTGCGCCTATCTACGAGAACGGCACCCCCGCCCAGAAGGAAAAGTACCTGCCCAAGCTGTGCAGCGGCGAGTGGATCGGCGCTTTCGGCCTGACCGAGCCCGGTGCCGGCACCGATGCTCAGGGCCAGCAGACCTTCGCCGTTGACGAGGGCGACCACTGGAAGCTGAACGGCTCCAAGATCTTCATCACCAACGCCGGCTTTGCCGATGTGTTCATCATCATCGCCGTCACCGGTTTTGTCACCGACAAGCGCGGCCGCAAGCAGAAGGAAATCAGCGCCTTCATCGTTGAGCGCACCGATCCCGGCTTCAAGGTCGGCAAGCCCGAGGACAAGATGGGCATTCGCGGTTCTTCCACCTGCGAGCTGATCATGGAAGACTGCATCATCCCGAAGGATCGCCTGCTGGGCGTCAAGGGCAAGGGCTTCCAGCTGGCCATGGCTACGCTGGACGGCGGCCGTATCGGCATCGCTTCTCAGGCTCTGGGCATTGCCGAGGGCGCCATCGACGAGACTGTCGCCTATGTCAAGGAGCGCAAGCAGTTTGGCCGCTCCATCGCACAGTTCCAGAACACCCAGTTTGAGCTGGCCGAGATGAAGGCCCGCGTTGACGCTGCCAAGTATCTGGTCTACGCAGCTGCCCAGAAGAAGCAGGCTGCCATGGACGGCCAGAAGGTTCGCTACAGCGTCGAGGCTGCTGAGGCTAAGCTCATTGCCGCCCGCACCGCCAGCGACGTGACCCGCCGCTGCCTGCAGCTGTTCGGCGGCTACGGCTACACCCGCGATTACCCCATCGAGCGCATGATGCGTGATGCCAAGATCACCGAGATCTACGAGGGCACCAGCGAAGTTCAGATGATGGTCATCGGCGGCGCGCTGCTGAAGTAAGGAGGACAGACGTAATGAAAGCAATCGTTTGTGTCAAACAGGTTCCCGATACGCAGGGCAAGGTCGCTGTCAAGGCTGACGGCACCATGGACCGCTCTGCCATGGCTACCATCACCAACCCCGACGACCTGAACGCCGTCGAGGCCGCCCTGCAGCTGAAGGACGAGACCGGCTGCGAGGTCGTCGTCGTCACCATGGGCCCGCCGCCGGCAGAGGGTATGCTGCGTGAGCTGATGGCCCGCGGCGCTGACCGCGGCGTGCTGGTTTCCGGCCGCGAGTTCGGCGGTTCCGATACCTTCGCCACCTCTCAGATTCTGGCTGCTGCCGTCAACAAGATCGGCGTCGGCCCTGAGGATATCGTTTTCTGCGGCCGTCAGGCCATCGATGGTGATACCGCTCAGGTCGGCCCCCAGATCGCCGAGAAGCTGCATCTGCCTCAGGTCACCTATGTCACCGACATTCAGAAGGACGGCAACAGCCTGACCGTCAAGCGTCAGCTCGAGGACGGCTACATGGAGCTGAAGGTTCAGACTCCCTGCCTGCTGACCTGCATCAAGGAGCTGAACACCCCGCGTTACATGAGCGTTTCCGGCATCTTCGAGTGCTACGACAAGCCGCTCGAGGTCTTTGACTACAACGCTTTGAAGGATGACCCGCTCATCGAGACCGATACCATCGGCCTGAAGGGCTCCCCGACGAACGTTTACAAGTCCTTTGCTCCTCCGGTCAAGGGCGCCGGCATCAAGGTCGAGGACGCTGCCCAGCTGGTCGGCATCCTGAACGACAAGCACCTGATTTGAGGAAGGAGAAACGAACAATGGCTGAATTCAATGCAATGGACACCGCCGCCTTCAAGGGCGTGTGGGTTTTCTGCGAGCAGCGCGAAGGCGAGATCCAGTCCATCAGCTATCAGCTGCTGAGCGAGGGCCGCAAGCTGGCCAACGACCTCGGCGTTGAGCTGGCTGGCGTTGTCATGGGCAGCGGCCTGGCTGAGGCTGACCTCAAGACTCTGGGCGGCTACGGCGCTGACCGTGTTTACAATATCGACAGCCCCCTGCTGAAGGACTACACCACCGATGGCTATGCCAAGGCGCTGTGCGACCTCATCATGGACAAGAAGCCGGAGATCATGCTGATCGGCGCGACCAACCTCGGCCGTGACCTCGGCCCCCGCTGCGCAGCCCGTCTGCACACCGGCCTGACCGCCGACTGCACCCATCTGGACGTTGATGTCGAGAAGTACAAGAACTTCCTGCGCACCACCTCCAACATTGATGTGGACAACACCAAGTTCGAGGAGAACACCAACCTGAAGATGACCCGCCCCGCTTTCGGCGGCCACCTGATGGCTACCATCATCTGCCCGCGCTTCCGCCCGCAGATGTCCACCGTCCGCCCCGGCGTCATGCAGATGCAGGCGTTCGATCAGGCCGGTGCTGACAAGGTTGTCGTCGAGAACGTTGCTCCCGCTCTGACTGCCGACGACATCCATGTTCAGGTGCTCGACATCAAGAAGAGCGCTGAGAAGCTCGTTGACCTGATCGGCGCTGACGTTGTCGTCGCCGTCGGCCGCGGTATCTCCGCTGACCCCGAGAAGGGCATCAAGCTGGCCGAGGAGCTGGCCGAGGCTCTGGGCGGCGTTGTCGGTGCTTCCCGTGCCGTCACCGATGAGGGCTGGCTGAGCGCTGACCATCAGGTCGGCCAGACCGGCAAGACCGTGCATCCCCGCATCTACGTTGCGCTGGGCATCTCCGGTGCCATCCAGCATGTTGCCGGTATGCAGGATTCCGAGAACATCATCGCCATCAACAAGAACGAGAACGCTCCCATCTTCGATGTCGCCACCTACGGCATCGTCGGCGATCTGTACAAGGTCGTTCCCGAGCTGATCAAGGAGATCAAGGCTGCCAAGGCCTGATCCCGCCTGTAATCAACAAGAGCCGTGCCCCGCAAAGGGCACGGCTCTTTGTTTTTTTGTATCGCTTAGTCTGCCACAGCCGGGGCGGACAGCAGCTCCGGGGGCAGCTCACTCTCGTCCTCATTGACGAGAGAGTCATCGACATCGAAGGTCGCATCAAAGGCCTTTGCAGCAGCGTCCGCCAGCAGATCGACATCGACCAGCTCACTGTCTGCCATGACATACAGCAGCTTATCATCAAAGCTGACCACGCGGGCCTTATCTGCCTCCACGCAGACCCACTTGCGCATACTGATGTTTTCCTCCATCGAATCGGCAATCTCGCGGGCATCGGCCTTGTCCTTGAGGCGCAGCAGCACCAGGCTGTACGCCTGACTGCCGGTCATCGGCTCGCTGACTACGGCGGCGTCCACCTTGCCCACATTGTCCGCAGTCAGCCCCGCCAGATAGCCGTACCAGCTCTCATCGGTCAGGTCAACAGCCACCGTCTCGATGCCCATCGCCTCAACAGGCTGAAGCTGGTAGATCGCGTCCACCATACCGCTTAGCTCCGCGTCCGGCTGCGGCTCGGCGGTCTCACCGGTATCCTCATCGTCAACGCTGAACTCCGGGTCCAGCTCCGCGCCTTCCTCAGGTCTTGTGGCAGGTTGGTTCGCCAGATCATCGCTGTCAGCCTTCTGGCTGCCGCAGGCAGACAGGAGCAGAGAGGTCAGCAGGGCTGTTGCAAAAAGCAGCTTTTTCATCGCAAAATTCCTTTCTCGGTCAAAATTTCGTCAGGGGCAAAGCGGGCATCCCAGTCATCGGCAGGTAAGTCCGCCAGCAGGGCCGCCGCCGGGCAGAGCAGCAGCCTTTCCCCCTTATATTGTGCCAGAAAACGGTCATAATACCCACCGCCGCGGCCCAGCCGCACGCCGTCCGTCCCGGCCGCAAGGCAGGGGATCAGCGCCAGCGTGGCAGCATACCCGCCGGGGTCGGCGGCGGGCAGGTCTGCGGGCGGCTCCGGGATGCCGTAGGCACCGGGCTGCAGCAAAGACAGGCTCGGTATCTCCACCCAGTCCATCTCGGTGCGGCTCCGCACACGGGGCAGCAGCAGCCGTTTGCCGTCCGCCAGCGCTTGGCGCAAAATGGCCGCTGTGTCCGGCTCGTCCGGCATGGCTGCAAACGCCAGCACTGTGTCGGCCGCCGCCCAGCAGGGCAGGGCAAACAGCGCCCTTGCCATACCGCAGCCGACAGCCTGCATATCCAGCTCGGCGCGCCGGGCCTTTGCCAGCGCGCGTGCCTCCCGTTTTGTCATTGTACATCCCACCTTTTGAGGTATCATACCATATCTGCCCTTACCCTACAAGACGGAAAATAGCCGCTGTTGTTACAGCAGCGACAAAATTTTTCCGCCATCTTGCCCGCAGAGGCAGAATAGAGTATAATATAAGCTGTATCGCTATGTATATGCTGACATTTATATAAAAAGGAGATTCAACCTCATGGGCAAGTTTAATTTTATCAAGACCGACATTCCCGAAGTGCAGATCATCGAGCCGACTGTTTTTGGTGATGACCGCGGCTATTTTATGGAGACCTACCAGATCGACGATTTTGCCGCCGCCGGCATCGACACGCCCTTTGTGCAGGATAACCAGAGCCGCTCCACCAAGGGCGTGCTGCGCGGTCTACACTTCCAGACCAAGCACACCCAGGGCAAGCTGGTCCGTGTGACGCTGGGCGAGGTGTTTGATGTGGCCGTTGACTGCCGCCCCAACAGCGCGACCTTCGGCAAGTGGGTCGGCGTGACCCTCTCGGCTGAGAACAAGAAGATGCTCTGGATCCCTGAGGGCTTTGCCCACGGCTTTGTCGTGCTGTCCGATGTGGCGGAGTTCTGCTACAAATGCACCGACGTCTACGACCCCACCGCCGAGGGCGGCATCCCCTACGACGACCCGACTGTCAATGTCCAGTGGCCGGACTGCGGCTGTGCGCACAAGACCAGCGCCAAGGACAAGGAGCACACCCCCTTTGCCGACCAGAAGTTTGAGTATTTTGAGAAGTATTGAGGATACACCGTGGAGAAACTGAAAAACACCTTTGCCGGTTTCTGGAAGTACCGCTATCTGCTGCAAAACCTGATCTCCCGCGATTTTAAGCTCAAATACCGCCGGAGCGTGCTGGGCGTGGCGTGGAGCGTGCTGAACCCCCTGCTGACCTGTCTGGTCATGTGGGCCGTGTTCGGGGCGCTGTTCAATGTGCGCGGGCAGGGGATTGAGGATTTCCCGCTGTTTCTGATCATCGGCCAGCTGATGTTCAACTTCTTCCGCGAGAGCACGACCATGGCCATGGAGAGCGTGCTGAAAAACGGTCCGCTGCTGCGCAAGGTCTATATCCCCAAATATATCTTCCCGCTGGAGAAATGCTGCTTCGCGCTGGTGAATTTCTTCTTCAGTCTGGTGGCGCTCTTCATTGTGGCGTTGCTGACATGGTCGCATATTTCGCTCGGGACGGTGCTGCTGGCCATTTATCCCATCGTCATGCTGTTTATTTTCAGCCTCGGCATCGGGCTGATCCTCTCCACGATGTATGTCTTTGTGCGCGACATCATGCACATCTGGGAGGTTTTCTGCACGCTGCTCGTCTACGGCAGCGCCATCTTCTACGACCCGCGCCAGATGGAAAGCTGGATGCAGTTCGTCATCAACCTGAACCCCATCTACTGGTACATCACCTCGGTGCGTTCCTGCGTCATGTGGGGCGAGGGCCTGACCGCAAACATGCTGCTGATCCCGTTCCTCTGCGCTGCACTCAGCCTGGGACTGGGCATCTTTGTCTTTAAAAAATATCAGGACAAATTTGTCCTGTACATGTAAGGGGGCATCGAAATGGCAGAGCAGAAACCCATTATCTCAATCGACCATGTTTCGATGCGCTTCAACCTCGCCAAGGAAAAGCACGAGAGTCTCAAGGAATACTTTGTGGCGCTGCTGCACGGCGGTGTCCGGTTTGATGAATTCTTTGCCTTGGACGATGTATCGTTTGATATTATGCCCGGTGACTTCTACGGCCTGATTGGGCTGAACGGCAGCGGCAAGTCTACATTGCTGAAAGTCATTTCCGGCGTGTATAAGCCCAGCGCGGGCAGCGTCACGGTCAACGGCACCATCGCACCGCTTATCGAGCTGGGTGCCGGCTTTGACATGGATCTGACCGCGCGGGAGAACATCTATCTGAACGGCACTGTCCTCGGCTACACGCCGAAGTACATCGACTCGAAGTTTGATGACATCGTTGATTTCAGCGAGCTGCAGGATTTCCTCGATGTACCGCTAAAGAACTACTCCTCCGGCATGGTAGCGCGGCTGGCGTTTGCCGTGGCCACCATGACAAAGCCCGACATTCTGATTGCCGATGAGATCCTGTCGGTGGGCGATTTCCTGTTTCAGGAAAAGTGCGAAAAACGGATGGCAGAGCTGCTGTCCGGCGGCACGACGGTCATTTTGGTCAGCCACTCGATCGACCAGATCGAACGTATGTGCAACAAGGTCGCGTGGCTCGACCACGGCCATCTGCGCCGCCTCGGCCCCACCAAGGAGATCACGGCCGAGTACCGCAAATTCGAGAAAAAGGACGCCATGCCGGCAAAAGTCACCGAGGAATAAATCATGCCTGAAACTTCCCATAAGAAACCCGACAACGAGCGCCCTGCCGATCTGGCCGTACAGGACAGTGTGGGCGGCATGGCGCGCCGCCTTTTGGATCCCGCCCATCTGCGGGATCTGGCCGGCCGCAGCGTCAAGACCCTGCGGGAGCAGGGCGCTGAACAGCTGTGGCGTGATGTGAAATTCCGCGTCGGGCTGGCCCTGCACCACGATGACTGGCGGCACCGGGCAGACATCCCGCTGCGCCGCGAGCTGAAAGCCCAGCGCGCCGCCGCCCTGCAGGGGCCGCAGATCAGCATCATCGTGCCGCTCTACAACACCCCGGCAAAATTTTTTGATGAGATGCTGAACAGCGTTATCAGGCAGACCTACACCAACTGGGAGCTGGTGCTGCTGGATGCAAGCGATGCCGACAAACGGCTGGAGCGCCGACTGCCCAGGCAGGTGCCGGGCACCATCGTGTATGAGTGCATCGAGAACGGCGGCATCGCGGCCAACACGACCCGCGGCTTCGAGCTGGCACATGGCGATTTTATTGCCCTGCTGGACCATGACGATGTACTGTATCCCAACGCCCTCTTTGAGGTTGTGCAGACCATCCAAAGCACCGGAGCAGATTTTGTCTACAGTGACGAAATCGTTCTCTCGGCTGATTTAAAACAACTGGGCGGGTATCACTTCAAGCCGGATTTTGCACCGGACTATCTGCGCGGGGTCAACTTCATCACCCATCTGGCGGTGTTCAGCCGCCCGCTGCTGGATGCGGCCGGAGCCTATGAGTCGAAGGAGTTTGACGGCGCACAGGACCACGACTTGATCCTGCGGCTGACAGAAAAAGCGCATCGCATCGAGCATATCAAAAAGGTGCTCTATATCTGGCGCGGCCATGCAGGCTCAACGGCAGCCGGCATAGAGGCCAAGCCCTACGCCATCGCGGCGGGGGAGCGCGCCATCGACGCCCAACTGCAGCGCCTCGGCCTGCCGGGGCACGCCATGGCGGTGCCCGATGCGCCCGGGGCGTTCCAAGTCAGGTATGAGCTGACGGGGCACCCGAAAATCAGCGTGCTGATCCCGAACAAAGACCACACCGACGACCTTGACCGCTGCCTGACGAGCCTGTACAAGAACGCGGGTTACGACAATTTCGAGGTCATCGTCATTGAGAACAACTCCACCGACCCGGCGACCTTCTCCTACTATAAAACGCTGCATGACCGGTTCCCGACCTGCTGGGTCGTGACGTTTGAGGGGAAAGGCCCGTTCAATTTCTCGGCTATCAACAACTTCGGCGCGACGTTTGCCGAGGGTGAGCACCTGCTGCTACTGAACAATGATATCGAGATTTTGTCGCCCGACTTTTTGCGCGAACTGCTGAGTTACAGCCAGCGGCCCGATGTGGGCGCGGTGGGTGCCAAGCTCTACTACCCCGACGACACGATCCAGCACGCCGGTGTGCTGATGGGCATCAACGGCAGTGCGGGCCACAGCCACAAGAGCTACCCCCGCACCGCTGTGGGCGATATGTACCGCCTTGTCACAACGCAGGATTACATGGCCGTGACCGGTGCCTGCCTTATGACGAAAACCGCGCTCTACCGTGAATGCGGCGGTCTGGACGAGGAGAAGTTCGCCGTTGCCTACAACGATGTGGATTACTGCCTGAAGCTATGGCAGAAGGGCCTTTTGAATGTTTACACCCCGCGCGCCGAGGCATACCATTATGAAAGCAAGAGCCGGGGCCTTGACACATTAAGTGAGAACGCCCGCCGTTACGAGCGCGAGAAAGCGAATTTCTACGCAAAATATCAGCAGTATATCGACAATTACGACCCCTATTACAATCCCCATTTCAACAATCTGTTTGAAAATTTCGGGTTGAAGTGAGGAGGTGTTTTGCATGGAAAATAAGTTTGATACCCAGTTTTTAATCGAAGGCCACGACCTCGACGAGGACGCCATCCACGACGGCATTTTGAACAGCGCCAAAGGCGATTGCCTGTTGGTCGTTGGCGACGAGGATGTCGTCAAGGTGCATTACCACACCGACACCCCGTGGAAGGTTTTGGAGTACGCCGCCGCCCTCGGCGAATTGAACACCATCATCGTAGAAAACATGGAGCGCCAAGCAAAAGGGTTGCACGGGTAAATTGGCAAGGCGCAAGGTTAACCGCCTGACGGCGTATGATTACGCCCAAAACGGTGCGTATTTCATCACGATTTGCACGCATGGGCGGCAGAAAATTTTGTGGAAAAGCGATGTCCTTACGGCGGTTGAGGATGTAGGGGCGCACAGTGTGCGCCCGCGCCTTGCCCCGGAGTTATCGCCTTACGGGAAAGCCGTTGAAGATGCCATTTTGCAGATTTCCATTCGGCATCCCGCAGTAAAGTTAATAAAATATGCCGTAATGCCAAATCATGTTCATTTATTGTTGTTGATTCAGCGGGAACAGGGCGGGCGCACACTGTGCGCCCCTACAATTTCACTGGTCATCAAACAGATGAAAGAGGCTGTCACGAAAGCGATTGGCTGCCCCATCTGGCAAAAATCCTTCCATGACCATATTGTGCGTACCGAGCATGGATATGCACAGATTTGGCAGTACATCGACACGAACCCCCAACTCTGGCACAAAGATTGCTTTTATGAGGAGCCACCCCATGAGCCTTGAAACAAAACGCATCAAAGAGCTGTTCGGCTATGCGCGGACCCTGACAAAGGAACAGGGTGTCGGCGTCATGGCCGGGCGGGCCGTTGGCTTTTTTAAGCGGCGGTTCTTCGGCAAAAAGGCGCGGTACCTGCCGTCAAAGCAGACGCTGGACGCCCAGCGCGCCGATGCCGCCGCAAATGCCGCAGGCTGGCCGACCATCAGCATCCTGACCCCGCTGTACAACACGCCGCCGCAGTTTCTGCAGCAATTTCTGGACAGCGTGCAGGCCCAGACGGCGCCCAACTGGCAGCTTGTGCTGGTCGATGCCAGCGATGACGCCCACGCCGATGTCGGCAGGGCTGTGCAGGCGCGCGCCGCGCAGGATTCCCGCATCGTCTATGCCAAAATCAAAAATGCGGGCATCGCCGCCAACACGAACGAGGCAGCCAAGCTCGCCGCCGGCGACTATTTAGCCCTGGCCGACCACGATGACATGCTGGCCCCCCACGCAGTTTACTGCATGAGCAAGGCCCTGGCCGAAAGCGGTGTGCCCTTTGCCTACAGCGATGAGGCCCTGTTTGAGAAAACGCCCGAGCATCCGCGTGTCGGCCACTTCAAGCCCGACTACGCCCCCGAATACCTGATGGCGGTCAACTACATTTGCCATCTGGCCGTATTCAAAAAATCTCTGTTTGACGCGGTCGGCGGCGAGCGCCCTGCGTGTGACGGCGCACAGGATCACGATCTTTTTCTGCGCCTTGTGGATGAGATGCAGCGCAGTGACCCTGCCGCCAAACCGCTGCACATCCCGCAGGTACTGTACTATTGGCGCGTGCATGCGGCATCCACCAGCGGCGGCACGGCAGCCAAGCCCTATGTTGAGCAGGCCGCGCAGCGGGCCGTAGCCGACCATCTGACCGCCACCGGGCGGCAGGGCAGGGTGGAGGCCGGGCTTTTCCCCGGCACCTGCCATGTGGTGTGGGATATTCCCGAACCGGAGCCGCTTGTCTCGATCCTGATCCCGAACAAAGATCACACCGATGATCTGGAGAAGTGCCTGCACAGCATCTACGCCAAAACGACCTATGAAAACTTCGAGGTCATCGTCATTGAGAACAACTCAACCGACCCGGCCACGGCAGACTACTACAAGCGCCTGCCCGACCGGTACGACCGCGCCCGCGTTGTGACCTACAAGGGCGGGTTCAACTTCAGCCGCATCAACAATTTCGGCCGCAAGTACGCGGCGGGTAAATACCTGCTGCTGCTCAACAACGATGTCGAGGTCATCAACGGCGACTGGCTCACCCAGATGGTGGGGGAGTGCAGCCAGCCCGGTGTCGGCATCTGCGGCGCGATGCTCTACTATCCCGATGACACGATCCAGCACGCCGGCATCATCACAGGGCTGGGCGGCTATGCAGGCCACAGCCACAAGTACCACAAGCGCGGCGGCAGCGGGTACATGTTCCGGCTGGCCACCGTGCAGGATCTCTCCGCCGTGACCGCCGCCTGCCTGCTGGTGCGCACTGCTGTCTACGATGCCGCCCATGGTCTGGACGAGGAGTTCACCGTTGCCTACAACGATGTGGACTTCTGCCTTCGGGTGCGGGACGCCGGCTGGCGCATCGTCTGGACCCCCTATGCACAGCTGTATCACTATGAGAGCAAGTCCCGCGGCTCCGATGAAAACGACCCGGCCAAAAAGGCCCGCTTTGACGCCGAGCATGACCGCCTGTATGCGGTCCACGGGCGGGAGAACATCCTGCACGACCCCTATTACAGCCCGTCGCTGTCGCTGGATTATGAGGATTTCCGTGAGAGCGGGGATTTGCGGAATCTGAAATGAGTTGATTGCCTTCCCCCGTGGGGGAAGGTGCCCGAGGCCCCGACCGAGGGCGGATGAGGGGCGGGTTTGCCCCATTGCCCGTCAGTGAGAAATTCCCGGTAAGTTTGCCCCTCATCAGTCAGCGGGCGGGGCCGCTGACAGCTTCCCCCCTCTGGGAAAGCCATACTGACAAAAAACGCACGCCGTAAATTTCACGGCGTGCGTTTTTATTATTCTTTTTTATCCGGCGGGAACTCACCCTGCTTTTCGGCCTCGAGGCGGCTCAGGCGGGCCTCCAGCTCGGAGATGCGCTGGTTGACAATATCCGGCAGATCCTGCTGGTCGAGGTCGTCCGCCGGGCAGCACTTGACATTGCCCACACGCACGATCTCCGCCGGGACACCGACCGCTGTTGCGTTGGCGGGCAGGTTTTTCAGCACCACGCTGCCTGCACCCACGCGGACATTATCGCCGATGTAGACCGGGCCCAGCACCTTGGCTCCGGCACCGATCAGCACATTGTTGCCCAGAGTCGGGTGGCGCTTGCCGGTATCCTTGCCGGTGCCGCCCAGCGTCACACCGTGGTAGATCGTGCAGTTGTCACCGATCTCTGTCGTCTCACCAAAGACGATGCCCATGCCGTGGTCGATGAAAAGCTTGCGGCCGATTTTGGCACCGGGGTGGATCTCGATGCCGGTCAGATGCCGCGCCAGCTGGCTGACAAGGCGGGCCAGAAAAAAGCAGTGGTGACGGTACAGAAAATGGGCGATCTTATGCGTCACCAGCACATGAAAGCCCGGATACAAAATGATGACCTCCGCGACATTGCGCGCCGCAGGGTCCTTATCGCGGATATTTTTTGCGTCTTCCCAAAGCCCCATAATTCTTTTCCTCTTTGCTTTACGATACTTGTTTATTAGTATATCACAATCCCGGGCAGAGTGCAACGCGGGATCGTTGCGGATCCTTCAACTTTTCCCGCAGCACCGCCCTTGCAAAATGCCGCGCCGCTTTGTATACTGATGGTATTATAAAGGAAAAGAGGCTGCATGGTCATGGATCATCAGAACATCCGCTTTCACAATGTCGAGGAGCTGGAGCCGGTCGAGGGCGGCTGGCTGCTCCGCCGCGTCGGTGCCGCAGCACGCGCCCGCATCAGCCCCGGTGTGCAGGAAAACTGCTTTGCCACCGGCATTGAGCTGCGCTTCACGATGCCGGACGGCGCAGTTGATCTGCTGCTGAAAACCATCCCTCAGGCCGAGGCCGCCACCGCCCACATCTTCTTCGGCTCATTTCAGGGCGGGTGGGAGTACTCCTCCAAAAACATCGGCGCGGATGTGACCCGCATCCACATCGAATACCCGGCCAAGCTCGCCACGCTGCGCCGCATCACGGCGGAAAAGCAGCTTGCCTTTGCGCCCGAGGTCGTGCGGGTCGTGCTGCCCTATGTGCCGGTGATCTTTGCGGGGGTCGAGGGCCGGACCGCCCTGCCCGCCGCCGACCAGCTGCCGCAGAAAACCTATCTGGCCTACGGCTCGTCCATCACGCACGGCAGCCTCTCGCTGATCCAGCCGGATTGCTATGTGTTCCGCAATGCGCAGGCGCTTGGGGTCGATTATCTCAACCTCGGCTTTGCCGGCAACGCTCTGATGGAGGAGGAGATGGCAAACTACCTCGTATCGCGCAGGGACTGGGACTTTGCCTCGGTGGAAATGGGCATCAACACCACCGAGCGGGTGAAGGAGTTCCCGCTCGAGGTGTTTGAGGAGCGGATCGACCGCTTTACCGCCGTGCTGGCCCGCGATCCGCGGCCGGTGTTTGCGACCTCATTCTTCGGCTATCTGGATGAGGACACTGACCGCACCGACAAGATGCGCCGGATCGTGCGGCGCTACGCCGCCGAGCGGCTCATCTTTACCGATGGCCTGCAGCTGCTGGACGATGAGACCCTTATCTCGGCAGACGGCACCCACCCCGATGCCCGCGGGCAGGAGCAGATCGCCGCACGCTGGAGCCGCATCATGGCGGAAACGCTTGCCAACCGCACGGCGCGGTGAGTTTTTTGGGCGTTTATCATTTTGTACAAAACTCGGCGTAAAAATCCATAAAATCCTTACTTTCGCAATCCGGGCGTTTGCATTGACACTGCCGTCCCTACATGGTACAATTAAGTAAAATCCATGTAAGAATTCGGGGAAGGAGTGTGCCGCAATGATGATGCAGTTTGTTTCTTGCTTCAAAATTCACGGTGCCGTGTTTTTTCCCGTTTTCAAAACCGGTGCTTCTTTTTGACTTTTCCCGTCTGGGAAAAGTTTTTTTTTGCCCAAAAGCGCGCCCGCAAGGGGCGGGCCGCAAATCTGGTAGAGTATATCTCAGGAGGTTCCCACTATGCTGATCCGCAACGCAAGGGACTGTGCAGGCAAGCCGATCGAGGTCTGGCTGCGCGACGGAAAAATCGCCGCTGTCGGTCTGGGCCTGCTTGTCCCGGAGGGGGAGGAGCTGCTCGATGCCAAGGGCCGCACGATCCTGCCCGCCTTCCTCGACACACACTGCCATTGGCGCACCCCCGGCTTTGAGTACAAGGAGGATATCTCCACCGGCTCTGCCGCAGCCGCTGCCGGCGGGTATACCTTTGTGAACCTGATGCCCAACACAAAGCCGGTCTGCTCCAGCGCCGAGATCGCCCACGCCGTTGAGGCCGAGGCCGCCCGCGTAGGGCTCTGCGATGCCAACCAGACCGTCTCGATCACGAAGGACTTTGACGGCAAAACGCTTGACCACCTGATGACGCTGCCCGAGGATGTCAAATTCATCACCGAGGACGGCAACGGCGTCATGAACAACGCCGTCATGGCGCGGGCGTTCGCCATCGCCACCGAGCGCGGCCTGACCATCATGTCCCACGCCGAGGACCGCGAGATCAGCCCGTGGGACTACCGTCTGGCGGAAAACATTGAGACCGTGCGCAACTGCCATCTGGCCGAATACTACGGCACCCGGCTGCACATGTGCCATGTTTCCACCAAGGAGTCCGTAGACGCCATCCGGATGAGCCGCCTGCGCGGTGCGCGTGTCAGCTGCGAGGTGACCCCCCATCACCTCTGGTTTGATGACAGCCGCCTGCAGTACAAGGTCAACCCGCCCATCCGCAAGGCGGAGGATGTGACCGCCCTCATTGAGGCCATCAAGGACGGCACCGTGACCTGCATCGGCACTGACCACGCCCCCCACACCGCCGAGGAGAAGGAGAAGGGCGCTGCCGGCATGGTGGGCCTTGAGACTGCCTTCGGCGTCTGCTACACCAAGCTCTGCCGCGAGCAGCGCCTGCCGCTCGAACTGCTCAGCTTCCTGATGAGCGCCGGCCCCGCCGCCGTGCTGGGACTGGCCGACCGCAAGGGCATGCTGGAGCCGGGCTATGATGCCGATGTCGTGCTGGCGGATCTTGACCACATGTATGAGGTCAAGGCCGATGAGCTGCACAGCAAGAGCAAGAACTGCCCCTATGACGGTGCGCTGCTCTACGGCAAGATCGTGACAACGATCAAGGGCGGGAAGGTTACGTTCCAGATCGAAGAATAATACCGCTTTACGTGTAAAACACCCGTAGGGGCGCATTCCATATGCGCCCGTGCAGTTCTGCCGCAGGCACGACGCCGCGGGCGGATATAGAATCCGCCCCTACGATTCCCAACATTATATAATAGAGCTGCAATTTATATACATCAAACGGAGGAATCAGCATGCTTACCAACATGGACAAACTGTACGAGAGCGTTGCCGCGAACGGCCCTGTCTGCGTGGGTCTGGATACCGAGATCAGCTACCTGCCCACGACCGACACCGCCAAGACAGCGGGGGAGAACGTGGTCGAATTCAACCGTGCCCTGATCAACGCCACCAAGGGCGTGGCCGGCTGCTACAAGGTGCAGATCGCCTACTATGAATCCCTCGGTCTGGACGGCATGCGCGCCTACGCCGAGACACTGAAGCTTGCACGCGCCACCGGCCTGCCGGTCATTGCCGACATCAAGCGCGGCGACATTGCCAAGACCGCCGAGATGTACGCCAAGGCGCACTTTACCGGCGACTTCGAGGCTGACATCATCACGCTGGCCCCCTATATGGGCCTTGACTCGATCAGCCCCTATCTGCCGTACTGCGCCGAGCAGGGCAAGGGTGTCTTTGTCCTGTGCCGCACCTCCAACCCCGGCGCCAAGGACTTTGAGTACAAAAAGCTCGATGACGGCCGCCATGTTTATGACCTCGTCGGCGACAGCCTGACCGCCCTCGGCAAGGACTACATGGGCGAGCACGGCTACTCCAGCATCGGTCTCGTCATCGGCGGCACCCATACCGAGGAAGCCACCGCCATCCGCGCAGCCTACAAGGACACCTTCTTCCTGATCCCCGGCTACGGCGCACAGGGCGGCAAGGCAGCCGACATTGCCCAGTACCTGACCAAGGGCAACGGCGGCGTGGTCAACTCCAGCCGCGGCATCCTGCTGGCCTACAAGAAGCAGCCCGGCGTTGCCTTTGACGAGGCCGCCTACAACGAATGTGTGCGTATGCGGGAGGATATTCAGGGTGAATGCAGCAAGCTGTGATTTGAAGGTCCTGCGGCAGGAGACTGTCGCAGCTGACATCATGCGCCTGACGGTCCAGTGGCAGGATCCCAGCCGTGAGCCCCACGCGGGGCAGTTCTACATGCTGCGCGCATGGGCAGCCGATGCCACACCGATTCTGTCCCGCCCCATCAGCGTGGATGACTTTGACAACCAGACCGGTGCGCTTACCTTCCTGTATCAGGTCAAGGGCGAGGGCACCCGGAAGCTGGCCGCGCTGGCGGCAGGGGACACACTGACTGTGACCGGCCCCTGCGGCAACGGCTTTGACACCGCCGCGCTGGCGTCTGCCCACAAGCGCATCGCCGTTGTCGGCGGCGGCATCGGCACGGCGCCGCTGCTGCTGCTCTGCAAGGAGCTTTGCCGCACCGGTGTGCGGCCCGACCTCTATGTCGGCTTCCGCGATGCCTCCTACGGCATGGAGAGTTTTGTGCCTTGGTGCCACAGCATCCATCTGGCTACCGATTCCGGCAGTGAGGGGCACCACGGCCTTGTAACAGACCTGCTGGATGTCACGCACTACGACATTGTGCTGACCTGTGGCCCGATGGTCATGATGCGCGGTGTGGCAAAGCTCTGCGCCGCTGCCGGCGTACCCTGCCTTGCCAGTCTGGAAAAGAAGATGGCCTGCGGTCTGGGTGCCTGCCTCGGCTGCACCTGCCACACCAAGATCGGCCCCGTGACCGTCTGCAAGGACGGCCCGGTCTTTAACGCACAGGAGGTGTTTGACTGATGGCAGACCTGCATGTTGATTTTCTCGGCAAGCGGCTGGCCGGGCCGGTTGTGGCTGCGTCCGGCACCTTCGGCTTCGGCCCTGAGTATGCGGGCATCGAGGATCTGCGGCTGCTCGGCGGCATCTCCGGCAAGGGCCTGACCCTGAACGGCCAGCCCGGCAACGAGGGCGAGCGCCTGTACGAGACCCCCTCCGGCCTGATGAACTCCATCGGCCTGCAGAACCCCGGCGTGCAGCATTTCATCGACCATGAGCTGCCCGCCATGCGCCAGTGCGGCACGACCGTCTGGGCCAACCTCGGCGGCCACACCATTGAGGAAAATATCGAGGGCGTGGCTATGCTCTGCGCCGCCGGCGTGGACTTCATTGAGCTGAACATCAGCTGCCCCAATGTCAAGCAGGGCGGCCTTGCGTTCGGCATCCGCGCGCAGGACGCCAGCGAGGTCGTCTCCGCTGTGCGCAAGGTCTGCACGGTGCCGCTCATCGTCAAGCTGAGCCCTCAGGCCGAGAGCATCCCGGAGATGTGCAAGGCGGTCGAGGCCGCCGGTGCGGACGCCATCAGCCTGTGCAACACCTTCCAAGCGTGCGCGATCGATCTGGAAAAGCGCCGCCCGGTATTCAACAACACCTTTGCGGGCCTGTCCGGCCCCGCCGTGCGGCCCATCGCCCTGCGGATGGTCTGGCAGGCCGTGGGTGCCGTCAGCATCCCGGTCGTGGGTCTGGGCGGTATCCTGACCGGCCGTGACGCGCTGGAGTTCATCATGGCCGGTGCGACGGCAGTACAGGTGGGCACTGCGAACTTCCTTGACCCGAAGGCCTGCACCCGCATCACTGCCGAGATCGGTGCGTGGATGGATGCCCACGGCGTCAAAACGCTGGACGAGATCCGCGGCTGCGCACGGTAAATCACCGATTGCCTTCCCCTCAGGGGGAAGGTGCCCGAGGCCCCGCCCGAGGGCGGATGAGGGGAGAGTCCCCGCAGCCGTCCGTTCACGGGCTATAACAGCAAGGCCGCCCCTCATCAGTCGGCGGTCAGGGCCGCCGACAGCTTTCCCCTAAGTGGGAAGCTGTCACCAAGATAAGCATTCATATATCTTGCAGTTTTATACGAAATATGCTATGATTATACAAATAATATACAGGAGGAACATACTATGGCACGCGAAGCACTTGAAGTTTTGAAGGAATGTGAAGCATTTTTGGAGGGTCACTTCCTGCTGTCCTCCGGCCGTCACTCCGGCGCTTACTGCCAGATGGCCTTTCTGCAGCAGTACCCCGACAAGTGCGCCGAGGTCATGGCCCCGGTTGCCGAGAAGCTCAAGGAACTGAACATTGACGTCGTAGTCGGCCCCGCCATGGGCGGCATCGTCTATGCCTACGATCTGGGCCGCCAGATGGGCAAGCGCGCCATCTTCACCGAGCGCGTGGACAATGTTATGACCCTCAAGCGCTTCAAGCTCAACCCCGGTGAGCGCTGCATCATTGCCGAGGATGTTGTCACCACCGGCATTTCCAGCCTTGAGACCAAGCGCGTCATCGAGGAGGCCGGCGGCGTCTGCGTAGGCATTGCCTGCGTTGTGGACCGCACCCGCGCCGAGGCTCCGTCCCCGATCCCCATCGTGGCCAGCGCCCTCAAGCTGGACCTGCCCAACTACGCCCCCGAGGAGTGCCCCATCTGCAAGGAGGGCAAGCTGCCTCTGGTGCATCTGGGCAGCCGCAAGATGAAGGAGGCCGCCAAGCAAACCCTGTAAGCGTTGCTTGTGCAAATAATAAAGAATAAATAATAAATAATAAATTTGGCAGACCGCATCGCTGCGCTCTGCTCAATAAAACCCCACATTCTTTATTATTTCTTATTTCTTATTTCTTATTTATGCTAGGAGATAATTATGCAGGCATATCTGATATTGGCAAACGGCCGGGTTTTCCGCGGTGTCAGCGTGGGCTGCCCCGGCACAACCATCGGTGAGGTCGTTTTCGCCACCGGTATGGTCGGCTTTGAGGAAACGCTGACCGACCCCAGCTACTACGGCCAGATCATCACCCAGACCTACCCCCTGATCGGCAACTACGGCATGAACAGCGAGGATGTCGAGAGCGGCAAGATCTGGGCCAAGGGCTATGTCGTGCGCGAGGCATGCAAAAAGCCCTCCAACTTCCGCAGTGAGGAAACGCTGGATTCCTTCCTGAAAAAGAACGGCATCATCGGCATTGAGGGCATCGACACCCGCAGCCTGACCCGCACCCTGCGCGAGAGCGGCGTCATGAACGGTGCCATCACGACTGAGTTCGACCCCGATGCCGAGCCGGAGAAGAAGGCGGCGCTTCTGCCTGAGATCGCCGCCTACGCTGTCGTCAACGCCGTCAAGGCCGTCACCTGCAGCGAGGCCAAGACCTATGAGCCGACCGCAGCCGGTGCCTGCGGCGACACCCCGCTGCATGTTGCCCTGCTCGATCTGGGCTGCAAAAATAACATCGTGCGCTGCCTGCAGAAGCGCGGCTGCCGCGTGACCGTTCTGCCCGGCACCGCCACCGCCGCCCAGCTGGCTGCGCTGAACCCCGACGGCCTGATGCTCTCCAACGGTCCCGGCGACCCGGCCGAAAATGTCGAGATCATCGCCAACATCCGTAAGATGCTTGACACCGGCATCCCAACCTTCGGCATCTGTCTGGGCCACCAGCTGACCGCTCTGGCCGCCGGTGCCAAGACCTGCAAGCTGAAGTACGGCCACCGCGGCGCCAACCAGCCCGTCACCAGCCCGGCCAAGCAGCGCACCTTTATCACCAGCCAGAACCACGGCTATGCGGTCGAGGCCGATACCCTGCCCGCGGAAGTGGGCAAGATGAGCTACTTCAATGCCAACGACGGCACCTGTGAGGGTGTTGACTACTTCCGCTGGAACTGCTTTACGGTACAGTTCCACCCCGAGGCCAACGGCGGCCCCAAGGACACCGAATTTCTGTTTGACGAGTTTGTCAGCCGCATGCTGGCTGCGAAAGGAGTGATCGACAATGCCTAAAGACCCGCGTATCAAAAAGGTACTGGTCATTGGCTCCGGCCCCATCATCATCGGTCAGGCAGCGGAGTTCGACTACTCCGGTACCCAGGCCTGCCGTGCGCTGAAATCCGAGGGCGTAGAGACGGTGTTGGTCAACTCCAACCCCGCCACCATCATGACCGACCCTGACATTGCCGATCATGTTTACATCGAGCCGCTGACCGCCGAGGTCATTGAGCGCATCATCGAGAAGGAAAAGCCCGACGCTATCCTGCCCAATCTGGGCGGCCAGATGGGCTTGAACCTCTCGATGGAGCTGGCCCGCAGCGGTTTCCTCGACCGCAGCGGCGTCCGCCTGCTGGCCTGCAAGCCTGACACGATCGACCGTGCCGAGGACCGCCAGCTCTTTAAGGACACGATGGAAAAGCTGCACCAGCCCATCATCCCCTCCAAGGTCGTTGAGGATCTGGACGATGCGCTGGATTTTGCCGAGATCATCGGCTACCCCGTCATCGTCCGCCCTGCCTTCACGATGGGCGGCACCGGCGGCGGCATCTGCGAGGACCGCGAAAAGCTGCACGAGATCGCCACGAACGGTCTGCGCCTGTCTCCCATCCACCAGATCCTCGTTGAGAAGTGCATCTCCGGCTGGAAGGAGATCGAGTATGAGGTCATGCGCGACTCCAAGGGCAACGTTATCACGGTCTGCAACATGGAGAACCTTGACCCTGTCGGCATCCATACCGGTGACTCCATCGTTGTGGCACCCAGCCAGACCCTCTCCGACAAGGAGTACCAGATGCTGCGCACCGCCGCGCTGGACATCATCACCGAGCTTGGCATTGAGGGCGGCTGCAACTGCCAGTTTGCGCTGAAGCCTGACAGCTTTGAGTATGCGGTCATCGAGGTCAACCCCCGCGTGTCCCGCTCCTCCGCGCTGGCCTCCAAGGCCACCGGCTATCCCATCGCCAAGGTTGCGACCAAGATCGCGCTGGGCTATACGCTGGACGAGATCACCAACGACGTTACCGGCGAGACCTGCGCCTGCTTTGAGCCTGCGCTCGACTATGTGGTCGTCAAGTACCCGAAGTGGCCGTTTGACAAGTTCGTCTACGCGGACAAATCCCTCGGCACCCAGATGATGGCCACCGGCGAGGTCATGGCCATCGGCAACAACTTTGAGCATGCCATGATGAAGGCCGTCTCCTCGACCGAGCTGGGTCTGGACACGATGACGCTGCCTGACTTTGAGAAGCTGACCACCGAGGAGGTCATCGAGCACCTGCATGTGCAGGACTCCGAGCGCGCCTTCTGCGTCTACGAGGCCCTCAAGCGCGGCGTGCCGCATGAGACAATCTACGACATCACCAAGATCGACTGGTGGTTCCTTGACAAGCTGCAGCATCTGGCCGACATCGAGATGGGGCTGAAGAACGGTGAGCTGACGACCGAGAAGTACCTGAACGCCAAGCGCTTCGGCTTCCTTGACAAGACCATCCGCCGTCTGGCGGGCGTGGACACCCTGCCCGAGGCCCCGAAGGCCGCCTTTAAGATGGTCGATACCTGCGCCGCAGAATTTGCCGCCAAGACGCCGTATTTCTACTCCACCTACGATGAGGACAACGAGGCCGCGCAGTTCATTGCCGAGCGCAGCGACCCCGACAAAAAGAAGGTCCTCGTCTTTGGCTCCGGCCCCATCCGCATCGGTCAGGGCATTGAGTTCGACTACTGCTCCGTCCACGCTGTCTGGACGCTCAAGCAGCACGGCTGCGAGGCCGTCCTTGTCAACAACAACCCCGAGACGGTCTCCACCGACTTCGACACCGGCGACCGCCTGTATTTCGACCCGCTGAACCCCGAGAGCGTTGACCACATCATCGAGACCGAGAAGCCGGACGGCTGCCTTGTCCAGTTCGGCGGCCAGACTGCCATCAAGCTGGCCAAGCACATGGACGAGATCGGCCTGCCGATTCTGGGCACCCCTGCCGATGCCATTGATGAGGCCGAGGACCGCGAGCGTTTTGACGAGCTGCTCGAGCGCTGCGGCATTCCCCGCCCGGAGGGCCGCACTGTCTTTACGCTGGACGAGGCCCTGCAGGCTGCGCAGGAGGTTGGCTACCCGGTCCTGATGCGTCCGTCCTATGTTCTGGGCGGCCAGAACATGATCGTGGCCTACAACTCCAGCGATGTCATCGAGTACATGGGCGTCATCACAAAGCATGTTGACATGAGCCACCCCGTGCTGATGGACAAGTACATCCTCGGCACCGAGTGCGAGGTCGATGCCATCTGCGATGGTACCGATTATCTGGTGCCCGGCATCATGCAGCAGGTCGAGCGCACCGGCGTACACTCCGGCGACTCCATCTGCGTCTACCCGCCCACGACCTTCAGCCAGAAGGTCATTGACACGCTGGTCGATTACACCGGCCGCTTTGCCCGCGAGCTGAAGGTTGTGGGTCTGGTCAATGTGCAGTATGCCGTGCAGAACGACCGCGTCTATGTCATCGAGGTCAACCCCCGTTCCTCCCGTACCGTGCCCTATATCTCCAAGGTCACCGGTGTGCCGATGGTCGATCTGGCCGTGCGCTGCACACTGGGCGAAAAGCTCAAGGATATGGGCTACGGCACCGGCCTGTGGCGCGATGGCAAGAGCCCCTACTATGCCGTCAAGGTGCCCGTCTACAGCTTCCTGAAGCTGCACGGCGTTGACACGATGCTCGGCCCTGAGATGAAGTCCACCGGCGAGGTTCTGGGCATTGCCCCGACCTTCCACGAAGCCATGATGAAGGGCCTTGTCGCAGCCGGCTATCAGTTCAAGACCCCCGGCCCCGGCTCCTGCGTGATCATCTCGGTCAAGGACGGCGACAAGGCGGAGGCCGCCGAGCTGGCCTGGAAGCTGCATGACTACGGCTACAAGATCTACGGCACCCCCGGCACGGCCCGCTACCTGAACAGTGAGATGGTGCCCTGCAGCGTTGTCCGCCAGATGAGCGGCGCGCGCCCGAATGTCATTGACCTGCTGGAAAGCGGATTGGTGGATTACATCATCTCCACCAGCCCCCACGGCCGTGACCCGCACCGCGACTCGGTCAAGTTCCGCCGCAAGGCGACCGAACTGTCCATCCCGACCATCACGGCCATGGATACCGCCCGCGTCCTCGTTGACGCCCTGCGCGGCGACCACGACATCAGCCAGATGGAACTGGTGGATATTGCCCACCTGCACCGCGAGGCTGCAAGCGGTAAATAACTGCTGACGCAAACGCCTGTACCTGTAAAAGGGTGCAGGCGTTTTTTGGCTAAAGACGGCGCCGGCAATAGCCCGTAACATCCCCGATGCGCGCTGCCTGCCTTTTGGATATTTTTACATGGTGCGTGCATTTTTTGCCAAATGCCACTTTTTGATAGTCCGCACTGCGAAATTTTAGAGTTTTTGACGAAAAACACTTTTTTCATCAAAAACTCTTGATTCTGCGCACAATTTTCTCTATAATAAACATCGTAATAACAACGGGCATTGTGTGCCTATACGGATAGGAGTTAGAAATATCATGACGAGATCTCAGTTGATTACCAAGGTAGCCAACGACACCAACATGACCAGCGCCGAGGTGGAGAAGGTTATGGACGGCATCTTCGGGACCATTGGCGATGTGCTCAAGAGCGGCGACAAGGTCACGATCGCAGGCTTCGGCCGTTTTGAAATGCGTGAGCGCCAGACCAAGAACTTCACCAACCCCAAGACCAAGGTCACCAGCAAGCTGGAGCCCACCGCGATCCCCGGCTTCAAGGCCAGCGGCCGCCTGAAGGAGAAGGTCTCCGGCTGATCTCGTCAGGATCCATACAGCTTTTGCGGACCCGCATAACGGCGGGTTCGTTTTATTATAGGCATCAAAAAAACGGAGCATCGCTTTTTGCGATGCTCCGTTCTCTTTTTTTACAGATGGATATGCCGCGGCACGCCGTTGATATAGATAGGCGTCAACTCTGCCTGAATGAGCGGACGGGCATAGCGCTCAAAGTTCTCATTGACATGCATACCGTCCTCGGTGATCCAGTCCAGCGGGACCTTCTTCTCAAAGTTGGCGACCTTCGTCACATCGACCATTTCGGTCTCTGCGCGGTAGGGCTGGTCACTCTTGCGCTTGATGGCGGCCATCTTTGCGGTCTCACCGCGCACGGCGGCCTCGACCGCAGCACCGCCGACCTGATAGGCCTCGGTGATGTCGGTGCGGCTTGCCAGATGGCTGGCGCAGCGCTGCAGGGTAGAGAATTCGATTGCGCGGGTCTTGCAGCCCAGACGCACCCGGATCAGATCCGCCAGATAACGGCTGGTGCCGCTCAGGATCGCCTTATGGCCGAAGGCATCAAGCTGCCCGGCCGTGGAGACAAGATCGCAGAGGAAGACGCCGTCCTTGTTCTTGACGCCCTCGCTGACGGCGATGATCACATTGTGGCGTTCCTTTTCCAGCTCTGCAACCCGCTTGAGGAAGGCCTCCTCATCAAAGGGGCGCTCCGGCAGCAGGATCAGGTCGGGGCCGTTGCAATCGGGACCGGCTGCCAGACTGGCCGCTGCGGCCAGCCAGCCGGTGTGGCGGCCCATGATCTCGGCCACCGTCACGCTGCGCAGGTCGTACACGCTGGAATCGCAGATGACCTCCTTGAGGATCGTGGCAATATACTTGGCCGCGCTGCCGTAGCCGGGGGTGTGGTCGGTCAGCATCAGGTCGTTGTCGATGGTCTTGGGCACGCCAATGAAGCGGATTTCGCTGTTGACGGTCTTGCCGTAGGCGCTCAGCTTGGAGATGGTGTCCATCGAGTCGTTGCCGCCGATATAGAACACCGCGCCGATGTCATACTTGGCAAACAGCTCAAACAGCCGCAGGAACGGTGCCTCGTCCACGGTGGGATCCGGCAGCTTGTGGCGGCAGCTGCCCAAAAAGCTGGACGGCGTGCGCTTGAGCAGCTCAATATCCATCTTGTCACTCAGCACGCCATCCAGATCCACCAGCTTTTCCTCCAGCAGACCCTCGATGCCGTACTGCATACCGTAGACATGGGGTGCGCCGCAGGCCTTGGCTGTCTCATAGACGCCCGCCAGACTGGAGTTGATGACGGCGGTCGGGCCGCCCGACTGGCCTACCAGAACATTCTTCATAACTGTACCTCGCGTTATATTTTATTTGAATATTACAGAGCGTATTTTTCTATTGCCTTTGCCACGCCGTCATGGTTGTTATCATCGGTCGTTGCATCGGCAATTTCCTTAATGTCATCGGTCGCGTTGCCCATGGCCACCCCCAGCCCGGCCGCCTCGATCATGGCGCGGTCGTTGCCGGAGTCACCCACGGCCATCGTCTGCTCCCGGCGCAGACCCAGATGCGCCGCCAGCGCCAGCAGGCCGCTGCCCTTCGTCACACCGGGGGCGTTAATCTCCATGTTGCCGGGTAGGCTGGAGGTCAGCTCCATACCGGGGCAGGCCTGCTGTACCGCACGCCAGGCAGCATCGCGCTCGGCCTCATTGTGGTAGAGCATGCTGTATTTCTCGATCTCGTGGGCATGCGCCTGCAGGGTTGCTGGCATGTCCTCGACCTCCACGCGGGTCGTGCGGAAATATTCCCGAAGATTTTCGGGCACCACATCCATGTGATGCGCAGCGTTTTCGCGGGTCGTGTAGCTTTTGCCGCCGATAAAAACACTCAGCATCCCGCCATTCCGGGCAAGGATGTCATAGATCTTCAGCGCATCGGCAGTGGCGAACGGCTGCTTCACAAGCTGCTGCCCGGTCTGCAGATCCACCACACTGGCGCCGTTGGAGGTCAGCGCATACCGTACACCGGGGATCGAGGTGAATGCTGCCGGGATGCCGCTGGCCGTGCGCCCCGTGGCGGGCAGCACCGCCACACCGCGCGCCACGGCGTTGCGGATCGCCGCCAGTGTGCGGGGGGTGATCTCCTTTTTATCGTTAAAAACCGTACCGTCCAGGTCCAATGCCACAAGGCGGATATCCTGCATTTTCTTCACTCCTTATACCGGCTTATTGTACCGCAAAATCGCCATGATTGCAAGCCGCACGACATTGTGTTAGAATAAACTTGGTAATTCTTTGGGAAAGAGGGCGTAAATTTGCCTGTGCTTCACACAAAAACGGGGCGGATGTGGCTGCCGGACGCACTGCGGGGGCTGGCGCTGCTGAATATGCTGGCCTATCATGCCCTGTACGACTGGGTATATGTATTCGGTCATACCGGCGGTTGGTACAATATCTCGGCCCCGGGCTGCCATGTTTGGCAGCAATACATCTGTTGGAGTTTCATCCTGCTGTCGGGGTTCAGCCTGCCGCTGGCCCGCCGCCCCGTCCGCAATGGGCTGCTTGTGGCAGCGTGTGCAGCATTGCTGACCGCAGCAACCGTCCTGTTTCTGCCATCGGAGAGTATCTGGTTCGGTGTGCTGCATCTGAATGCGGCTGCCGTGCTGCTGACCTGCCTTATCCGCCCGCTGCTGCAGCGCATCCCCGCCAAAGCGGGCCTGGCGGCGTCTGCGGCGCTGTTTGCGCTCACGAATCAGCTGCCGCAGGGATTTATCGGGTTTGAGGGTCTGCGGCTCTGTGCCCTGCCTGCGGGGCTGTACAGGGCCAACCTGTTCTGGCTCGGCCTGCCTGACCTGACGCGGTTCTCCTCCGCCGATTACTTTCCGCTGCTGCCGTGGGTGTTTCTGTTCTGGTGCGGGGTGTTTCTGGCGCAGCTCTGGCATCCGGGCAGGGGAGAGCCCCCTGCCGTCCTGCAGCCGCTGTGCGCCATCGGGCGCAACACGCTGCCGGTGTACATGCTGCACCAGCCGGTGCTGTACGGCCTGCTCTGGGTCGGCCACGCTGTGGCGGGCCGGCTGTGACCCTGCAAACCGGGATTCACGGTTTATTTACAATAAAATTTTCATTTTAGCGAAAATTGTTGTTGACAGCAGGGGTGTTAATATAGTATAATCTTGTTTACTGGTTAATAGTATTTGACCGGCAAACTCCTGTCTCAGGTCAAGGGAGGGAAGAAGATGTCGGAGATCCGTGTCAAAGAGGGCGAGTCCCTCGAGAGCGCTCTGCGCCGTTTTAAGCGCAGCACTGCTCGCAGCGGCGTGTTAGCTGAGGTCCGCAAGCGCGAGGCTTATGAGAAGCCTTCCGTGAAGCGCAAGAAGAAGTCCGAGGCTGCCCGCAAGCGCAAGTTTAAGTAAGGTATCTTACAACGAACGACTGTGCAGGTTCGCGTTATGCGCGGGCCTGCACTTTTATTTTATCAGCGGCAGCGATGCGGCGGGGTGAGGGCACCCCGCCCTGCATCGTAGGGCGGCATGCCCTCATGCCGCCGCAACCAACCGCTATCTTAAAAAGGTCACATCTATGATTTTAACCCCCGAATATATCTTTAAAAAAATCGAGTGTATCCACCCGGACTTCCTCGCCGCGCACGGCATCCGGGCGCTGGTGCTGGATGTGGACAACACCCTGACCGGGGACAACAGTCAGGTGCTGGAGCCCTCCGTGCAGGCTTGGCTGGACGAGATGCGCGCAGCAGGCATTAGCCTGACCATCGTCTCCAACAACACCGCCAAGCGGGTGCGCCCCTTTGCCGAGCGCGTGGGCCTTGCCTGGGTACCGCTGGCCTGCAAGCCGTTCACCATCGGCCTGCGGGTGGCGCACCGTCGCTTGGGCTGCAAAAAAAGTGAGATGGCCATGGTCGGGGACCAGATTTTTGCCGACCGGATGGCCGCCGGGCTGTACGGCTGCCCCTGCCTCTACCTGATGCCCCGCACCAGCCACGACAAAAACAAATTTGTGCTGCTAAAACGCAAGTTTGAACCGTACTGGATCGACAAATACTATCAGAAGGGTGGTACGCTGTATGAATGACACCCCGCGCTTCGGCACAGCCGGACTGGCCGACAGCTACACGGTCAAAAAGTTCGACCCCGCCGCCATCGCCGCTTATACGGCAGGCTTCGGCCTGACGGCGTTTGAGTACCAGTGCGGGCGCGGCGTACGGCTGGCGCACGACAAGGCTGCCGCGCTGGGCGCCGCCTGTTCAGAGCGAAACATCGCCCTCTCGGTCCATGCGCCCTACTATATCAGCATGTCAAGCCTTGAGGAGGACAAGCGGCTGCACAGCATCGACTATCTGCTGCAGAGCTGCGCCCTCGTCAAGGCGCTGGGCGGGCGGCGTGTCATCTTCCATTCCGGCTCCTGCGGCAAGCAGAGCCGGGAGGCTGCGCTTGAAAAGGCACTGGACACGATGGAGCGCGCCGTTAAGGCCTGCGACGAGGCAGGCTACGGCGACTGTATCCTCTGCCCGGAGACGATGGGCAAGGTCAACCAGCTGGGCACACTGGACGAGGTACTGGCGCTGTGCGCGGTGGACAGCCGCATCACCCCCTGCATCGACTTCGGGCACCTGTACGCCCGCAGCTGCGGCACACAGTTTGCCGAGGCCACTGCCGCCGCGGATTACGCCGCCCTGCTCGACACACTGGCCGAGCGGCTGGGTGATGACCGCGCTGTACACTTTCACGCGCATTTTTCCCGCATTGCTTACACCAAGGGCGGAGAAAAATGCCACCTGACCTTTGCGGATACCGCGTTCGGCCCGCCCCATCTTCCGCTTTTGCAGCTGCTGAAGGCGCGCGGTCTGGCCCCCACGATCATCTGTGAGTCGGCCGGCACACAGGCCGAGGACGCCGCCGCGCTGGCCCAAGGCTATGCGGCGCTGTAAATTCGGCAAAAAATATCAAATTTCACGCAAAAATATCTGTACAGGACTTGCAAAATTGCTTTCCATACTGTAAAATATAAACAGGTATGTATAATTTATTTATGGAGGAGTTTCTATATGATTTCTGCAGGCGAATTCCGTAACGGCGTCACCTTCGAGCAGGACGGCCAGGTCCTTCAGGTCGTTGAGTTCCAGCACGTCAAGCCCGGCAAGGGCGCTGCCTTTGTCCGCACCAAGACCAAGAATGTCATCACCGGCTCTGTCGTTGAGACCAGCTACAACCCGACCGCTAAGTTCCCTCAGGCTTTCATCGAGCGCAAGGAGGTCACCTACTCCTACGAGGACGGCGATCTGTACCACTTCATGGATGTTGAGACCTATGACGACATCCCCGTTGGTGCCAACGATGTGCCCGACAACTTCAAGTTCTGCAAGGAGAACGATACCTGCAAGCTGCTGAGCTACAAGGGCAAGGTTTTCAGCGTTGAGATTCCCAACTTTGTTGAGCTGGAAGTCACCGCCACCGAGCCGGGTGTCAAGGGCAACACTGCCACCAACACCCTGAAGCCCGCCACCGTTGAGACCGGTGCCGAGATCCGCGTCCCCCTGTTCATCAACGAGGGCGACAAGATCCGCATCGATACCCGCACCGGCGAGTATATGGAGCGCGTGAACTGATTTAGGTTTTCTTTGCCGGGCATGGCCGTACCGCCGCGCCCGGCATTTTTGATAATAGGGAGGATTTTGATTATGGCTATGGATCTGAATGCAAAGGCCGCCTACATCCGCGGCCTGATGACCGGTATGGAATTTGACGCAGACTCCAAAAACGGCAAGGTCATTGCCGCCATGATGGATCTGCTGGAGGAGATGGCCGCCACCGTCACCGAGCATGACGATGCCCTTGATCAGGTGTATGACGAGCTGGAAACGCTCGATCAGGATCTGGACGATGTCGTCAGCGACATCTACGGCGATGACGAAGAGGATGACGATGACAACGAGGACGAGGAAGATCACGGCGCTCTGTACGAGGTGACCTGCCCCAACTGCGGCGAGATCTCCACCCTGGACGAGGAGACCCTGATGGATCCCGAGGGCGATTTGGTCTGCCCCCACTGCGGTGCCACCTTTGACATTGAGCTGGAGGGCACCGAGGAGGACTCCGCCGAGGAGACCGACAAGCAGGATCAGTAATTTTTAAAGTATGCCAAAAGGCTCGGTGGATAAGCACCGAGCCTTTTATGCTGAAATCAGGAGAATTTCAAATGCCTGAACCAATCAGAACAGCCTTTGGCAGCCGCTTTGCTGTTTCTCTGGTCTGCCGTGTGGTGCATAAGGCGCGTCTTTTCCCCGGAGCCCGCCCCGCACTATACGGAGCCTTCGTCGCGCAGCAGATGCTGGGCCGCCATTGCCGGGGCCGCCTTTATCCTTGTCCTTCATCTGATTTTTGCAGTCACGGCCCATATAAACTATCCCGAGGCTGATTTTCGCCAGGCGATAGAATGGCAGTTTTACGGCAATACCGATTCTCAGCACTACCTTGACCTTTCCATCTATGGCTACGGCACGCAGGAGGCTTTCCCGGAGCAGTATCTCCAAATCGTGTTTTTCCCTCTGTATCCTGCGCTGCTGCACATTCTCCACTTCGTGACCCGTATCGACGCCTTCTGGCTGGGTTTTGCAGTGCAGTTGCCGCTCTTTGCAGCGGCCACAGCATCCTTCTACACAGTAATCGCCCGCCGTTGGGGCGAGCAGACAGCCGCATTGTCGCTGGCGCTTCTATTGGCCAGCCCGGCGTCCGTGTTTTTTGCAATGCCCATGACAGAGAGCTTGTTCCTGCTGCTTACGGTGCGGTATGTGCTGACGCTGGAACGTGAACAATGGTGGCGCTGTGCCTTGCTGGGGGTGCTCGCCGGTCTGTGCCGTGCCCCCGGCGGTCTGCTTTTGGGGCTGACCGGCCTGTATCTCTTTATGCGGTGGCGGCGCGGTACGCGGCCCACGATACCTTCCTTGCTTGCTATGTTGTCCCCGGCTGCCGGACTTGGCCTTTATTTTCTGCTGAACTACCTCGTATATGGGCGGTGGAACCAGTACCAGATATACCAATGGGACAACTGGAACCAGAAGCTGGGGCTGTTCACCAATACTGTGCGCTACCACCTGGACTACATGGCGCAGTGGTGGGACAGCAGCCCCAAAAGCGCCCTTGCGCTATGCCTGGCTGCGGTGCTCTGCCTGTTGACAATTTTGGCACTGCTGTCTGCCACGGTGCGCCGCCTTCCGGCGCACTGGCTCGGCTTCGGTCTTGCCTATTTTGCCGTAACGATGGGTACCACCTGGCTGATAAGCGCTCCGCGGTACGCGGTGGGGCTGTTCTGTCTGCCCGTTGCCTTGGCGCTGCTTTTGCAGGGCCGCCCACGGCTCACAAAGGGTGTACTGGTAACGCAGGTTATCGTAAGCGTTATCTACACAATGCAATTTCTATACAGCTGGCCGATCTATTAAAAAACTGCCTGTCTCCTAAATGCGGAGACAGGCAGTTTTTTGATTCAGCCATTTCTTACTTTTTCTGCAATGCGCCCTGCAGCATAATGTCACCGAAGGACAGTGCATTGTACAGGCCGACCTTGTTGGCCTGACGGGCAATGCGCTCAGGCAGGGGCTTCGACTCATCGGTGGAGAGCAGTACAATATGAACCTTATCGGCCACATCCACACCGTTCTCCTTCTTGGTGGACAGCACCTGCAGATAGACTACGAACGGGTCCTTCATCGAGCCATAGTAAATATCGTTGCCGCAGCGCACCAGCGGGCGGCCCTTATAGGTCAGCTTCGGGGTATAAGCCATATCTGAAACCTTCTTTCTGTTTAGTCAATACTATATTATAGCATAGATTTTTGGGGAATACAAATTTTATTTGCAAAAGCCTTCCCCAGAGGGGAGAAGCCTTTTCATCACAGATCCAGCTTGTCCCGCTCGACCTTTTCTTCGTTCAGCGCCACCTGCTCTGTCAGGATGCGGACCTTGCTGTCCAGCTGGCTCAGCCGGATCGACATAAAAAACTGCTTGGCCAGCAAAAGAAAGATGATGACAACATAAACAAAGTTGATGGGGCTCATGAAGCCCAGCAGGTTGGCAGCCCAATAGGCGATGCCGGGGAAGATGGCCAGAATCAGCAGGGCCGCGCTGAACAGCAGCCAGAAGATCGTATCCTCGATCTGTACCTTTGCCAGCCGGACACGCCGCAGGATATACCCCGCCGTGATAAGGCTGCCCAGAATCAGGCAGATGCGAATGAGCGTTTGATCGAACATTTCACAGGCTCCTTTCGGGGTAGGGGGTCTCGGTGTCGCGCTTGCGGAACCACTGGATCAGCAGGATGGAGATAGCCATTTTGACCATATACTGCACGCTGCGCCAGAAGGTCAGGTAGCTTTGGCCGGCCATCCGCTCGCCCATCTCGACCTGCACCTCTTTTACGGTCGCGCCGTTCTTGATCAGGTAGCTGATGGTGTCCGGCTCGGGGCCGTAGTTCAGATTCTGGGCAAACTCCTCGACCATGGCGCGGTTGAACATCCGCATGCCGCTGGTGGGGTCGCAGATGGCGCGGCCCGTTGTCAGGCGGATGGACCAGCTGATGATATAGCTGCCCAGCATCCGCAGCGTCTTGGGCTTTTTCACGGTCAGAAAACGGCTGCCGATGACAATATCGCTGCCCTGCTCAAGCTCATGGAGCATCGCCTCGATATACTGCGGCTTGTGCTGGCCGTCAGCGTCCAGCTGCATGGCGCAGTCGTAGCCGTTCTCCGCCGCAAAGCGCAGGCCGGTCTGGAACGCCCCCGCCAGCCCCAGATTGACCGGCAGGTCGATCAGGCGGTAGCCGCGGGCGCGGCAGATGGCCGCCGTCTTGTCGCGGCTGCCGTCATTGACGACCACATAGTCGTACTGGGGATAGTCGGTCGTCAGTTCCTCAACGACCTGCACGATATTGGCTTCCTCGTTATGGGCGGGGATCACAATGAGTAATTTTGACATCTTAGCTCCTTTTGGCAGACTTTACGACTTCCATCATTGTAGCAAAGACAGCCTGCCATGTAAAGTGGCTGCAAAGGTTTTGGTAGGTGTTCTCGGCACGGGCCTGCGCGGCGGCCGGGTCTGCCAGCAGGGCGGCAAGCCCGGCGCGGATCGCATCAGTGCCGGCATCGGGCAGGAAGATCGCGTAGTCCTCCCCGGGCAGCAGCTCTCCGGTGCCCGCCGTGCGGGTCGTCACGATGGGACAGCGGCAGGCCGCCGCCTCCAGCAGCGTGGTAGGGAAGCCCTCGGCATACTCGGTGGGCAGGCAGTAGGCATCCGCCTGTGCCAGCAGCTGAATGATCGCATCGTGCGGCAGCGCGCCCAGCGCATGGACCCGGCCGCCCAGTGCGGCCAACGCAGCCTCCTCGGGGCCGGTACCCGCCACAGCCAGTGTGCAGCCCGGCAGGGCCTGCACAGCCTCGGCAAGGCGCAGCGCGCCTTTTTCGGGGATGAGCCGCCCGATAAACGCAATGAGCTTTCCGTCCGCAGACAGGTGCAGCTTTTCGCGCCAGTTTATGGCACCCTCCGCATGGGCCAGCCTGTCCAGCTCAACGGGGTCCACAGCGTTCGGCAGGCGGCCAGCCGCCCGGATGCCGAAGGTCTGCAGCCAACGACAGACATCCCCGGACACACCGTAGAAGGGGAACCCGCAGCGGCGGATGCTGCCGCAGGCAAGATGCTCATACATCCGGCCCAGCGCCCCGGTCAGCCCGCCGTGCATCATATAGCCGGTGGAGTGGTCGATGACCAGCGCCGGGATGCCGCGCCGCCTGCACTGGTGCGCAGCCCAGATGCTCTGGGGGTACATGCGGGTCTGAATGACCGCAAAGTCAATGTCCTGCGCCCACAGCGCATCGGCGGGGGCAAAGGGCTTCAGCACCGGGAAGCGCCCGCCCATGACCGGCCAGGACGGCAGACGGAAGATCTCGATGCCGTCAGCATCGGTCTGCCGCGCGGGCAGGCCCGGCAGCGCCGCCGTAACAACAAGCGCCCTGTGACCGGCGGCAACGCACCGCCGCGCCAGATTCCATGTGTACCGCTCGACCCCGCCGGGGGTGGGAAGGTATTGGGTTGAGAAGAAGCAAATAACCATTACCGTTGGCCTTTTCAAAATAATAGATAATAAATACTGTGGCGTTTTCGCCTGAAGGCGAAAACAAAATTTTTGCCGTGCCGCAAGGCGCGGCTTTTTTTATTTGCAGGATTTTACCTTGCAATAATCGCCAGCATACTATTCACCACCACACCCGCCTGTACAAGCGCGATTGCAATCGTCAGCTTATCCTGCGCGGCGCCCTCATCGGGCACCGTGGCCAAGCGGCGGGGCAGGCAGGCCAACAGCAGCAGCGGCAGGATCGGCAAAAAGTACCGTCCCTGCAAGCCGTACAGCGTTTCATAGCGGATCGGTGTCCAGAGCAGACAGCCCGCTACCGTCAGCAGGCAGCAGAGCGCCGCCGCCGCGCAGCACCAGCCCCGGGCCCTGCCCGTGAGCAGCTGCTTTGCGCCCTGCACCGGCAGGGCTGCGTAGGCCAGCAGCAGATACAGCACAGCGACCCAGCCCCAAGCCAGCTCCACCGTGTAATAGCTCAGGCTGCCGCCGACCAGCGTGCGGATATAGTGATCCCCATTTTTGACGACACTGCGCACAAACAGCAGCGCCGTGGCTGCCGGGTGCCGCAGGATATATCCCGGCGTATAGGTCTCCTTGTCGCCCGCATCCACCGTGCTTTGGGTAGCGCGGGTGGCGCGGGCCGCCTCGACCTGCTCCGCAAGCGCCGTGCGGTCAAGCGGGATGCGGTCATCCATCGTGCCGACCTCAACGCCCAGCCCGGCAAACTGCTCCTGACAGCTGGGCAGGCTGAACAGCTGCTTGTACGCCTGCACCGCGCCGCCCTCGGCAAAATAGGGCAGGTAGGCTTCGGCATTGCCCGCCGTCACATCGGTGCCGAACAGCACGAGCGATGCCTCGGTATAGAACGCCTGCGCGTCCGTGTAGGTGTTGGCCTTATCCGCTGCAAAAAGGAAGCTCTGTCCCAGCACGGCGGGGGTCACATCCTTCTCGCGCAGAGCCTGCACCCAGAAGTCCACCTCGCTCTTGGCGGGCGCGGCGTTATCCTCCACATAATAGTATAGCCGTTTTACATAGTTTTCCAGCGAGTTCTCGTTGATCTGCGCCTCATACTCCCAGTCGGCCGGTGTCGGCGTACCCTTGGCGGCGCGGTCACTGCCGGCCGGCTCGGCCGCTGCGGCTGCAGGCTCCTGCACCGTACCGGTGCGCAGCGTGTCGGTCAGCAGGCCGCTGTTCAGCACCAGCGCCAGCAGCAGGCAGACAGCCAGATAGCCGCATTTTTTCGCCTTGGCATGGTGGCCCAGCCGCGCGGCGGGCACCAGCAGCAGCAGCGCTGCCAGCGGCAGATAGACAAGCTTGCCCGGGGCCAGCACCACGCCGCAGAGCAGCAGCGCCGCCAGCCGGGCAGGGGAGAGCGCCTTGTCCCGGTCGGGGCCGAAGGCTGCATCGAGCAGCAGCGCCGTAAAGGCAAAGCTGCACCCCAGCAGCGGGGCATCCCGGCTGAAGCTGGCCGCCAGATGCAGCGTCATCGGCAGCAGCGCTGCCGCCGTAAACACCCGCTTGCCGAAGGGCGCCGCCCTGACAGCCAGCGCCGCCAGCGCCGCAAACAGCAGCAGGTTTGCCAGCCGGCCCAGCAGCAGCGCGGGGGCGAACCCCAGATGCAGCAGGTAGGCGAGAAAGACCGCCGCCGCGCTGGCCAGATAGAGCAGCGGGTTCTGGTCGGTCTGCAGCTCGTTGTACTCCTGATGGCTGTCAAACGGCTCCTCGGTCGTGGTCAAAAGCTGCGAGGTGAACGCCTCCCATGTAAACACGGTCGTGTTTTCGTTCTGCAGGTCGGCGTCCTCGTCCCCCACACGGCGGAAGGTCGTTGTCGTGGGGACACGGCCCATCCGCCATTCCTCGCGGGACAGATCATTGGCCCAGCGGCTGGCAAGGGTGAAGCTCTGGTTGATATGGTATTTCTCATCCGGTGCGGCGTAGGGCGGCAGCACAAAGCTGTACAGCAGCCCAAAGCCCAGAACCAGCACAAACACAAGACGGTGCAGCGCCAGTTTTTTGCCAAGCACTGCCCAGACAGCGAACGCCGCCAGCACGGCAGCAAGGCCCGCCACAAGCAGGAAAAACCGCGTCAGATAGCCGCCGATGCGCTGGTAGGTGATCTGCATCGCCATCGTGCCGTCCACAGCGCGGCCGCTGACCGACATCTGCTCCTTCCAGAGTGCCACACCATCGCTATGGCCCACAGCAAGGATCGCATCGGTCGTGTAATGGGGCGTGACGGTCAGCCGGTAACGGCGGCCCTCCCGGCCGGTCACTGCCGGGTCCAGCCCCAGGGTCGTATACTGGTCAGGCACGATATAATCCATCGTGCCGACCGAGCGGGACAGCTCTGCGCCGGTATCGGCGTCATATAGCACCACCTCCAGCGCACCGCTGGGCTGCTCCCCGGGCAGGTAAAACTCCAGCCCGATCGTCAGCAGATCCTTGTCGTAGGTGAACACCTGCTCAGCGGTCTCGCCGTCATGGATCAGCTCTGCGCGCAGAAAATCTGTAATGATCTCGCTGCGGCCCTTCGTCACCTGCGGGCGCACCTCGGCCAGCCAGAGCAGCACCACCGCTGCCAGCAGCACAATGAGCGTTGCCAGCGCGGCCAACAGGGGGGTATATTTTTTTTGTTTTGGATTTTTCATGCAATCTCCCGCAAATGCGAAATCACAACACCGCGCCGAACGCCTTTTCCACCGCGTCGTTCCAGCGTCCATCGCTGCGCAAAATTTTCTCGACCGCGCCGCGCACGGCACCTTCGCCGCCGCGCTGGGGGCAGATATAATCTGCGCGGGCCTTTACCTCCTCGGCAGCGTCCGCCGGGCAGGCCACAAAGCCGCACAGCGCCATAGCCGCCAGATCGTTGAGGTCATCGCCGCAGTAGGCGGTCTGTGCCCGGGTATAGCCGTTTTCCGCCATAAACGCCTGCAGAAATGCAGCTTTCTGCCCGACATTCTGGTATACATCGGTAATTTTCAAATCGGCGGCGCGGCGGCGGACGGCCTCGCTCTGCCGCCCGGTGCAGATCATCACGCGGATGCCTGCCGTGCGGGCCAGTACCAGCCCGGCCCCGTCCTTGATGGCAAACTTCTTCATCTCATTGCCGGTGGCATCGTAGTAAACGCCGCCATCGGTCATCGTGCCGTCCACATCCAGCACCAGCAAGCGTATCATAGTCAGGCCCTCTCATACTCACTGGGGGTGATGAATCGCACCGGCAGCCCCGCCGCACGGATGGCACCGGCCATCTGGGCGTTGTAGGCCGCGCCGCGGCCTGTGTGGGTGTGCAGGCCCGCATCGGCATAGGCCGCCGTGCCCGTGCGGTAACCATCGGCACCGGCCAGCAGCACACCCGCCGCGCCGCACTGGCGCAGCAGCCGCAGCAGCATCAGCACGCTGTTGCCGCCCTGCGCATCGGTGGCGGAAAGCCGGTCATAATTCACAACAGCGGCATCCTTATCAGCGCGCAGGTTGCTGGTCAGGATCAGCGGGCAGGGGTAGGCTGCGGCCTCATCAAAGCGTTTTGCGTTGGTAAAGAAGGCGTAGTCCGGCCGCATAAAGCCCGGCACAAAGTTGGCAGATACCGTCACATCGGCAGCTGCAGCCGCCACAGCGGCGCGGCCTGCCTCTGCGGCAAGGCTGGCACCGGGGGCCAGCACCAGCACCGTCTTGCCCGCAAAGGCAGCCTGCAGGGCAGCCAGCGCGGCGGTATCATCGGTGCGGCGGTTCTTGTACTCGGTGTACAGGGCATCGGCGTAGGCCGCATCAAACACTGTCTTTTTGTCGGGGGCAATGTCCGCCAGAATATGGTTGATGTCCCGGTTGGTCAGATCGCCCTTGCCGAGGTAATGCTCCGCATAGTTGCGGTGCAGATTGAACTTGGCCGACAGGAAATACGCCGGTGTATAGCCCCATGCGCACGCCCCCTTGATGGGCGCAATGTGATCCTGAATGGCGTCCATCAAATCATCAATGTTGTAGTGGCTGCCGAAATACTCGTTCATATAATCGGCGATCAGCTCGATCGGCAGGTTGCCGGGGATACGGCCCATGCCCATCAGGCTGCCGTCCACAGCCAGATCGCGGCGCAGGTGTTTATCCAAAAACTCCTGCGCCAGACAGAAGCTCAGGGCCATGTTCTCATGCAGGTGCAGCGCCAGGCGGATGTCCGGGGCCAAATTGTGGTCCGCCATGCTGACGATGCGCTCCAGATCGCGGCGGCGCATGCTGCCGAAGGTATCCACGATGGAGAACTGCCACGGGTGGATGGCGTTGACCTGCTCAAAGATCCAGAGCAGATCTTTATCGCTGTAGCCCATGATGTTGATGGGGTTTATGGAGACCTTGTAGCCAAGTTCTTTAATGCGGCGGGCAAAGTCCATGCCGTCTTTAATGTCGTAATCGTGCGCGGTGATGCGGATGATCTCGATGCCGTGTCCATCGTAGGGGGACAGCTTTTCGATGTCGTAGTTGGAGCGCATCGCCATGCCGGAGTACATCGTGCGGCCGCGCTGGCTCTCGTCAGGCAGCAGGCGGTTCAGCTCCTCGATGGTGTTGCAGACCGTGACATCGGGGTCGTAGCCGTCCACATTGCGCAGAAAGCCCACCTCGACCACATCAACGCCCGCGCGGGTCAGCGTCTGGATGATGCGCCGTGCCTGCCCGAAGCCCCACTGCCAGTCATTGACATAGCCGCCGTCGCGCAGGGTGCAGTCCAGCAGTTTGATATCAGCCATGCTGCTTCTCCTTCAGAATTTCATTGACCAGCGCCAAATCTTTAGGCGTGTCCACGCTGACCGTCTTGTACGGGCTGACGATGGCGTGCACCTTATGGCCATTCTCGATAAAGCGCATCATATCGTTTTCCTCGGCCTTTTCCAGAATAGATTTCGGCGTATCATGGTAAAATTTCAGTGCCTGCTTGCTGTACAGCTGGATGCCGGTCACCTTCTCGTACTCAAAATCCAGCGTGCCTTTGGGGTAGGGGATGGGGCTGCGGGAAATCAGCAGGATTTCCCGCGCGGCGTTGGTCACGACCTTCTGGTTGGAAAAATCAATGACATCGGCCGGATGCTCCATGACATTGGTCAGCACAGCGACATAATAAGGGTCATCGGGCAGGGCGCTGGGCAGGATCAGGTCGAACGCCGCCGGGTTGACCAGCGGCTCGTCGCCCATGAGCTGCAGATACAGGTCGGCGTCCTCCACGGTGCTGACCTCCCAGATGCGGCCGGTCGGGGTGTCATGGTCGGGGCTGGTCATCAGATATTTCATATCATACTTCTTGCAGGCCTCAGCAATGCGGTCATCGTCGGTGGCAATCAGCACATCGTCCAGCTTCGGGCAGGCCTTGGCGGCCTTGTACACCCACCAGATCATCGGCTTGCCCAACACATCGGCCAGCGGCTTGCCCGGCATCCGCGTACTCGCATACCGCGCCGGAATCACAGCGATTGTTTTCATGGTATTATACCTCGCATATTTGGCTTATATATAAAATGAACCACGCATGTAGGGGCCGGGCATGCCCGGCCCACAGCTTTACGGAAAGCGCTCTATTACGATCAGGTTGAGGGCGGGACATGTCCCGCCCCTACAGTTGCAACCCTTCACACCAGCGCCCTCGCTTCGTCCAGCGTCAGCAGGATTTTTTCTTCGGCGGCGGTAAAGCCGCGCAAAACAAAGCTCTGTACCGTTACGGCGCGGGCAAAGGTAAACGGCAGGCAAAAGTTCAGCACCTCGCTGGGCATCGTGCGCTCCAGCACGACCGCCTCGGGGAAAAGCGCCTGATAATCGGTCGCATCGCGCGGGTGCGTCTTGATAAACAGCGGCCCGGCGGCATATTTTGCCGCCACCGCCTTGAACATCGCGTCCTGCTCGCTCTGGGTCATCAGGCCGTCCGCCACAAAGCTGCGGGGCAGCAAAAGCGTGGCACCATCGGCCTTTTCCGGCAGGGGCCGGGTCAAAAATACGCGGCGCACCATTGCTTTTTCGTCCTCGGTCAGGCTTTCCAACAGTTTGGCCTTGCTGTCGGTCACCATGCGGTCGGCGGCAAACAGCGTACACTTCGCGGCGTCCTCGCTCTCCACGCAGCGGCACCACGGGCTGTCACCCCAGTAGAGGTAGCCTTTTCCGCGCTGCTTCGCGGCGAAATCGGCCGCCGCGCGCTGGTCAGTCACCAGATGCTGGTCAGGGCCGAGCGTACTGCCGAAGGTATCCTCACAGAGGATATACCCGGCGCGGCAGTCCTGCAGGTAGCGGCCCAGCACGCTCCAATCGTTGTGGATGTAGACATTTTCATACGCAGCGCGGTCAAATTTCCACCCGCACAGCTTTTCAAACGCCCGCGCGGCCCGCTGGTGGGCAAAGGGGCCGGTCACAGTGCCGGGCCACTTTGTCTCCTCGACAATGACCGTCTTGACAACACCGGTCGCGTCCAGCCGGGCCGCCAGCGCGGCGGTGTCGGGCACAGACGCGGAAAGCACCATCATATGCGGCCCATTTTCACAGGCGCAGCGCCCGGCCCGCAGCAGGTCAACAAGCACCTGATAGGCCGTGTGGCAGATGTAAAGATTCGGTTTCATGCGTTACTCCTGCACGAGCTTGACGGGCGGGAAGTGGATGCGTCCCCAGCCGGACGCCCATTCGGGCATCGTCAGGTCGCTGTTGGTCACTTCAAAGGCGAACTCGGTCACCGGCTTGTCCAGACAGACCGCATGGGCCAGCGCGCCGTCAAAAATATCGAGATAGAAGAAATACTGTCCCTCACCCAGCAGGCTCGGGTCAAATTCAAACACCGAGGTGTAGATTTTGCCCGGCTCGGCGGGGCCGAGGTCGATGGGGTGGGTGATGCCCACGGGGGAGGAGTCCCGCGCGTGGAGGTTCATCTTCATGTGGATGCCTGCAAACGGCTCCGACACGCGCCATGTGATCTTGACGCGCATCTTCTCGGTGTCCGCAAAGACGCTGGACTCCTTATCCACAAAGTCGAGCGTTTCCAGCCGGAACCGCTTACCGGCGCTGCCGGTCATGCGGGCAACATCGGCCAGGTCGTAGTGGACCACATTCACATCGGTTGTGTCCATATAGACGGCAATCGCCTGCTCCACATCTCCGTCAAAGATGACCTTGCCCTTGTCCAGCACGACACAGCGGCTGCAGAGCTGGCGGATGGTGGACATATTGTGGCTGACATACAGCACCGTGCGGCCGTCCTGATTGGCAACATCGCTCATTTTCCCTAAGCATTTCTGCTGGAACTTCATATCGCCGACCGCCAGCACCTCGTCCATGACCATGATCTCGCTGTCAAGGTGGGCGGCCACGGCAAAGGCAAGTTTCACGAACATACCGCTGGAATAGCGCTTGACGGGGGTGTCAATAAAATCGCCGCACTCGGAAAATTCGATGATCTGCGGCAGCTTGGCATCGATCTCGGCCTTAGTCATGCCGAGGATCGCGCCGTTCATATAGATATTCTCGCGGCCCGTCATCTCATTGTTGAAGCCGGTGCCGACCTCCAGCATCGAGGCCACGCGGCCGCGGATTTTGATTTCACCCTCGGTGGGGGCCGTGATGCGGGACAGCAGCTTGAGCAGGGTCGATTTTCCCGCGCCGTTGCGGCCAATGATGCCCAGCGCCTCCCCCTGATAGACTGTCAGATCCACGCCGTTCAGCGCCATAAAGGTTTGCCCAAACAGCCGCTGGTCGGTGCCGATGACGGTGTTCGGGTCCTCCTTGCCGCGCACGCGCGCCCACCAGCTCTGCAGGTCGTGCGTCAGCGTACCGCCGCCGATCTGGCCGAGTTTGTATTGCTTTTTCAGCCCTGTAACCTCGATGACAGGGCGTTTTTCGGTTGTAGACATAATACGCCCTCCCTCAGACGGTATCCATAAAGGTTTTTTCGATGCGGCTGAACAGCACGACACCCAGCACCAGCGCGGCGGCGGTGAATACCAGACTGTACACGATGCCAAACACCGTGACCGTGCCGGTGCCTAAGGTCGCCATGCGGAAGATTTCGATCGGGGAGGTCATGGGGTTCAGCTGAACCAGCACGCGCAGACGGGGGCTGGCGTCCAGCATCGACAGCGGGTAGACAACGGGGGAGGCGTACATCCAAAGCTGCACGCCGAAGCCCACGGCAATGGCAAGGTCGCGGTATTTTGTCGTCAACGAGGATACGATGATGCCGACACCGAGGCCGAGCAGCATGACCTCCAGAATGACAAAGGGCACCGCCAGCACCCACAGTGTAAAGGTCACACCGCTGCCGGTGGCAAAAAACCACACCCAGAAAAGCAGGTACATCGCCGCCTGAATGCCAAAGTTGATCAGGCTGGTCAGCACCTGACTGACCGGCATCGTCAGGCGGGGGAAGTAAACCTTGCCGAAGATCTGCGAGTTCGTCACAAAGGTGTTGGCCGTGTTGTTGACGCAGTTTGCAAAAAAAGTCCAGACCGTGTTGCCCGCCATGTAGAACAAAAAGCCGGGCACGCCATCGGTAGGCATGTTGGCCATGCCGCCGAACACGATATTGAAGATGACCGTTGTGATGAGCGGGTTCAGGATGATCCACGCAGGGCCGAGGATCGTCTGCTTATACAGCACGGTAAAGTTGCGCTTGACAAACATCGTGATCAGGTCGCGGTAACGCCAGAGCTCCTGCAGATCAATGTCGAACCAGCCGGTCCTGGGGCGTATAACGGTGGTCCAGCCCTCCTCGGCCGGGCGGGTGGTTTGCAAATTTTCAGCCATAAAAATACCTGTTCCTTGTGTGTATGATCGTGTTTGCACAGTTATCCATAATAATAGTGATATTTTACCACATTTCGCGCAAAGAATCAACTTGCCGCAGCGTTTATAATTATGGTAGGGGCCGGGCATGCCCGGCCCGCAGCATAAAGGCTGACGAGCGGTCACGGCAAGGCTGCGGGCCGCGCATGTGCGGCCTCTACAGGCAGCAAGAAAGCGGCCTGCCGAAAATCCATCGGCAGACCGCTTTTATACATTCACTATTTTACAGCACCTTTGACAAAAATGCCTTCAAGCGCTCGTTTTCGGGGTTGGCAAAGAACTCCTGCGGGGCCTTATCGACCTTGACGATGCCCTCATCGATGAAGATGATGCGGTTTGCGACCTCGCGGGCAAAGCCCATCTCATGGGTGACACAGACCATCGTCATGCCGCCGCGGGCCAGCTCCTTCATCAATTCCAACACCTCGCCGACCATCTCGGGGTCAAGGGCGGAGGTCGGCTCGTCAAACAGCAGCACATCGGGGTTCATCGCCAGCGCACGCACAATGGCAATGCGCTGCTTCTGGCCACCGGACAGCATGTTGGGGTAGGTGTCGGCCTTGTCGGCCAGACCGATGCGCTCCAGCAGCTCCATGGCTTTCTTGTCGGCCTCGGGCTGCTTCATCAGGCCCAGACGCACGGGGGCCAGCGTGATGTTCTTCTTCACCGTCAGGTGGGGGAAGAGGTTGAAATGCTGGAACACCATGCCCATCTTCTGGCGCACATGGTCAATGTCGTGGTCGGTGACTTCCTTGCCGTTGAAGATGATGTGGCCGCCGTCCGGCTCCTCCAGACGGTTCAGGCAGCGCAGAAAGGTGGATTTGCCGCAGCCGGAGGGACCGACCAGCACAACGCAGTCACCCTTGTTGATGGTCAGGTCCACGCCCTTGAGCACCTGCAGGCCGCCGTAGTTCTTCTTCAGTCCTTTAACGTCTATCACTTTGCGCCAGCCTCCTCTCAAATTTTGCCAGCAGCGCGCTGAACAGCATGACCAGCACCAGATAGGTCGCGGCCACGCCGAGCAGCGGGAACATAGGCTCATAGGTACGGTTCATGATGCCCTGCGCAGCATACAGCAGCTCCTTGCCGCCGATGACCGTGATCAGCGAGGAGTCCTTCAGCAGCATGATGAACTCATTGCCCAGCGCAGGCAGGATGGAGCGGATAGCCTGCGGGATGATGATTTCAAACATCGTGGTCATGTAGTTAAGACCAAGGCTGCGGCCCGCCTCCATCTGGCCGGGGTCAACGGCCATCAGGCCGCCGCGGATGATTTCGGAGACATATGCGCCGGAGTTGATGCCCAGTGCCAGTGCGCCGACCATCGTGAAGTTGCGGCTGCTGGCAAAGATGACCATGCTCATGATAAGCAGCTGCACCATCATGGGCGTGCCGCGGATGACTGTGACATACACCTGCGCCACTGCGTTGAAAATCCCCAGAATCGGGTTGCGGTGGTGGGGCTTCTGCTGGGCATAGCCCACGCGGATCATGGCAACGATGGCACCCAGCACAACGCCCAGCACCAGCGCAATGGCCGTGACCAGCAGGGTCGTGCCGACGCCCTTGATATACTGCTGCCACCGGTCCGCATACAAAAATGCCTGGTAGAATTTTACGAAGAAGTCCTGGCCGAAGCTCAGCTGCTGGCCGCTTTTAGCCAGCTCCGAGAGCGCTTCAAACTGCGCCTCCATCCGCAACACAACCTTTCTTTTTGGGCCGCTCCTGTAGGGGCCGGGCATGCCCGGCCCGTGGCTTTCCGGCAAGCTTCTGCCTGCCGGAGGGTTGCGGGCCGCACATGTGCGGCCCCTACAAAGCGGCAATGATTTTACATGATATTGCTGATTATACCATACTTATAGGAAAAATCACAGCATAATAAAAGAAAAGCGCGCCGGGTTCCGGCGTGCCTTTCGGTAAGCTACAAAACGCTTATTCAGCGTTGATGTACTTGTCCACAATGGCCTGCAGGGTGCCGTCAGCTTTGAGCTCCTCGAGTGCGCCGTTGATGGCGTTCAGCAGCTCCGTGTTGCCCTTGGCAACGCCGATGGCGTAATCCTCCTGCGCATAAGCGGTGTCGAGGATTTTCAGGCCGGGGTTGGCCTCCACGAACTCCTTGGCGGGAGCGTTGTCGATGACAACGGCGTCAACCTGACCATTGTTCAGGGCCTGCACGGCGGTCAGACCGTCGTCGTAGGCGATGACGTTGTCCTCACCGAAGTCGTCGGTGCAGTAAATGTAACCGGTAGTGCCGCGCTGGGTGCCGATCATCTTATCGGCCAGATCATCGGGAGAGGCAATGGTGGAGTCCTCCTTGACGATGATGGACTGGATGCCCTCGGCGTAGGTGTCGGAGAAGTCCATGACCTTCAGGCGCTCATCGGTGACGGTGACGCCGGCCATGACCATGTCGCTCTTGCCGTTCTGGGCGGCCAGCAGGGCGGCGTCAAAGTCCATGTCATCGACCTGCAGCTCCAGACCGAGCTTCTCAGCGATAGCGGCAGCAACATCAATGTCGATGCCCTCAAATTCGCCGCTGTCGGTGGTCATCTCATACGGGGGAAAAGCTGCGTTGGTGGACATCGTCAGCTTACCGGCGTTGACGGTGGTCAGCGCCGCAGGTGCAGCCTCAGCAGTGGAGACAGCCTCGCTGGAAGCAGCCTCAGAGGAAACAGCCTCGCTGGAAACAGCATCGGTGGAAGCGGAACCGCCGCAGGCGGCCAGGCTCAGCATCATAGCGGAGCTGAGCATCAGAGCAGTAATCTTTTTCATGATGATCTCCTCGATTCAATGTATCTCAAATGTTTGTACCTTTCCAAGCCCTCACTTGGTTGATGTATACAGTATAACTGCATAAATATGTAAAGTCAATGTATATTTAATAACTTCGGCGTTTTACATGGGCAGGGCAGGGGAGTGGAAAGTTTTTTGTGCAAACTGGCGGAGGTATGTATGTAGGGGCCGGGCATGCCCGGCCCGCAGCTTTATGACAGACGCCTGCTTGCCTTTACGTTGCGGGCCGCACATGTGCGGTCCCTACAGCCTCAACATTCCAAATTTTTCTACTTGACTTAAAGCCGCACTTGTGCTATAAATAACTTAACTTCATCCTGTACAAAGCCATGAGGCAGACAAACGGGATGCGAGGTCCTGCACAAGAGAGAACCGCCGCGGATCTTCCGCGTGGTGCAAGCGGTTTTACAGCGGCCCGCAGCCTTACCACTGCCGAGCGCGGGGGCGAACCTCCGCCGGGTACGGCCCGTTACAGCCGGCTTGAGCGGCGCTTTCCTTTATTAAAGCAAGGCGCAATTTGGGTGGAACCGTGGAGCTTTTCAATGCTTCATCCCTTGTATGTCGTAAGGGATGGAGCATTTTTTGTTTGCAGCTATGCAAAAGGAGCGTACAACCATGAAGATCATCTACAAGGACGGCACCGTTGCCGAGTGCCCGCAGGAAGAAGAACTGCACGTTCTGCGCCACACGGCAGCCCACATCATGGCCCAGGCCATCAAGCGCCTCTACCCGCAGGCGGACTTTGCCTTTGGCCCCGCGACCGAGAACGGCTTCTTCTACGATGTTGATCTGGGCGACACCAAGCTCAGCGATGAGGATCTGGCCAACATCGAGAAAGAGATGAAGAAGATCACCAAGGAAAATCTTCCCCTCAAGCCGTTCATCCTGCCGCGTGATGAGGCTGTCAAGCTGATGGAGGAGCGTCAGGAGCATTACAAGATCGAGCATATCGCCGACCTCGCCGACGAGACCGAGTTCAGCTTCTATCAGCAGGGCGAGTATGTTGACATGTGCATCGGACCCCACCTGTGCTACACCAAGGCACTCAAGGCCTTCAAGATCACCCAGCAGTCCGGCGCTTACTGGAAGAACGACAAAGAGAACAAGATGCTGACCCGCATCAACGGCGTTGCCTTCCGCAATCAGGAGGAGCTGGACGCCTGGGAGAAGCAGCAGCAGGAGGCCCGTGAGCGCGACCACCGCAAGATCGGCAAGGAAATGCGCCTGTTCATGACGGACGACCTTGTCGGTCGCGGCCTGCCGATGTTCCTGCCCAACGGCTACACCGTCTGGCAGCAGCTGGAGGAGTATATCAAGGGCAAGGAGCGCGAGCGCGGCTACCTGCATGTCATGACCCCCTGCATCGGCACCGTGAACCTGTACAAGACCTCCGGTCACTGGGATCACTACCGTGAGAACATGTTCCCCGCCATGGAGATGGAGGGCGAGAGCTATGTGCTGCGCCCCATGAACTGCCCCCACCACATGATGATCTACGCCAACCAGCCCCACAGCTACCGCCAGCTGCCCATCCGCATCGGCGAGATCGCCCATGACTTCCGCTATGAGTCCTCCGGCACGCTGAAGGGCATCGAGCGCGGCCGTCACTTCTGCCAGAATGACGCCCACCTGTTCTGCACGCCGGAGCAGATCAAGAGCGAGGTCGCCGATGTCTGCAACCTGATTTTTGATGTCTACAAGGACTTCAACATCACCGACTACCGCTGCGTGCTGTCCCTGCGCGACCCCGCTGACAAGAAGAAGTACCATGACGATGACGCCATGTGGAACCATGCCGAGAACGCCCTGCGCGAGGTCCTGACCGAGCTGGGCATCCACTTCACCGAGGAGATCGGCGAGGCCGCCTTCTACGGCCCGAAGCTGGATGTCAATGTCAAGCCCGCTGTCGGTGCCGAGTACACGCTGTCCACCTGCCAGCTGGACTTCTGCCTGCCCGCCAAGTTCCACCTGACCTATGTGGACAAGGACGGCAGCGAAAAGACCCCCGTTGTGCTGCACCGCGCGATCCTCGGCTCTCTCGACCGCTTCATGGCCTACCTGATCGAGGAGACGAAGGGCCGTTTCCCGACCTGGCTGGCTCCCACGCAGGTCAAGGTGCTGCCCGTCAGCGAGAAGACGCTGGACTACGCGAAGGATGTCACTGCCAAGCTGCAGGCCGCCGGCGTCCGCGTCGTGCTGGATGAATCCAACGAGAAGATCGGCTACAAGATTCGTCAGGCCCAGCAGGTTGAACGTGTGCCCTACATGCTGGTTCTGGGCGCGAAGGAAGTCGAGGCCAACAACATCAGCGTGCGTGACCGCAAGGGCGACACCACCACGATGGAGCTGGACGCCTTCATCGCCAAGGTTGTTGATGAAATCAAAAACCGCGTGAATAACGGCTAATATCGGTTTATAAAAATACCGCTGTCAGGAAATGACAGCGGTATTTTTTATTGGTACCGGCGGCAATGTGCCAATGCCCCTCCGGCATCGTTTTACTCGGCCGCCTCCCCACTGCGTGAGGAGGCCTACACGCGGGCTTTTCCCGCTACACCGCTCCCGCTCTTCTTGCCTTTCGGCGATACTCTGTCGGGCCGCAGCCGTAGACCTGCCGGAACGACCGCGCAAAATAGCTGCCGTCCTGAAAGCCGCACTGCCCGGCGATCTCGGTCACACTCAGACCGGTGCCGCACAAAAGCTCTGCTGCACGCTGGGCGCGCCGGTCCCGCAGATACTGGTTCGGCGTTGTACCGATCATATCATGGAAGCACCGCAGGCACTCACTGACGCTGATGGAGGCGCTGGCCGCGATTTGATCGACCGAGACATCCTCGGCGTAGTGATCCTGAATGTACTGGAGCATCCGCTTGATGCGGTCGGCACTACGCAGCGCCTTTTTGGGGATAGGCCGGGCGGACGGCGCATGGGTCACCAGCTGCCAGATCATCTCCGACAGGGCTGCCCGCGCCTTGAACTCATAGCCCGGCACCTCATTGACCACGGCGCGGTAGGCCTGCTCCATCGCCTCCAGCGCCTGCCGCTGCCACGGGATCTCCCGGTGCAGCACCGCGCAGGGGCGGGTAGGGTCGGTCAGCAGCGGCTGCAGATACTTCTGCCAGAATACACTGTCGGCGCTGCCGCCCACCAGCCGCGGGTGAAACACCATGCTGCGCAGCCGGCAGGGGACGGCCGATGCCTGCCAGTCGGCATGCAGCACCCCCGCATTGATAAAGATACCGTCACCGACCGGCAGTGCACATTTTTCACCGCCTGCGGCGGCCAGCACCGTACCCTCGGTCACGACCAGCACCTCCAGCTCCTCATGCCAGTGCCATGGCACCGGGTCAATCTCCAGCCGATCATGGTAGCACGCGACCGGAAACGCCGCCGTGCCGTGGGCGTTCAGCTCACGCCCGTTTTCGTCCAGCTCTGTGCAGCAGGGGCTAAGCGCCATCCCAATCACCTCCATTTTGACGGAATTGTACCGGAATCTCGGCGGATTCCTCGCATTATTCCGCCGCTTTTGATGGTATAATCATAGTGTTCTGATTTCAAATTGTCAAGAGGTATTTGTATGGTTTCTTTGCTTTTACCGGTCATCTATCTGGCATTCATCAGCCTTGGTCTGCCGGATGCCCTGCTGGGTGCGGCGTGGCCGAGCATGTACCCCCAGCTGGGCGCGGGCGTGTCGTGGGCGGGCGGTGTGTCCATGATCATCTCCGCCGGGACCATCGTGTCCAGCCTTGCAAGCGAGCGGCTCAACACCCGCCTCGGCACCGGGCGGGTCACGGCGCTGAGCGTGGCCACCACCGCTGTGGCACTGCTCGGCTTTTCCACCTGCACAGAGTTCTGGCAGCTCTGCCTGTGGGGCATCCCCTACGGGCTGGGTGCCGGCAGCGTGGACGCCGCGCTGAACAACTATGTGGCCCTGCACTATGAGAGCCGCCACATGAGCTGGCTCCACTGCATGTGGGGTATCGGCGCAGCGGGCGGCCCGGTCATCATGGGCTGGGCGCTGGCGGGCAGCACCTGGCAGAGCGGCTACCGCATCATCTCGATTCTGCAAATCGTCTTGACCGCTGTGCTGCTATTCAGCCTGCCGCTGTGGCAGAGCCCCGCCGATGCCGGGGCAGGAGAGGACTTTACCCCCGAGCATCGCACCTTTCCGCAGCTGATGAAAGTGCCCGGCGTGCCGGAGGTCATGGGCTGCTTCGCGCTATACAACGGTTTGGAGGCCGTGGCCGGCATGTGGGCGGCCAGCTACTGCACACTGGTGCGCGGGCTGGACGCGACGACCGCCGCCAGTTGGGCGAGCCTGTTTTACTTGGGCATCACGGTCGGGCGGTTTTTCAGCGGCTTTTTGACGATAAAATTCAACGACCAGCAGATGATCCGTCTGGGGCAGACACTCATCGCCGTGGGTATTGCGCTGCTGCTTCTGCCGGGCAGCGCTGCGCTGCCGGTGGGCCTTGTGGTCATCGGACTGGGCTGCGCGCCCATCTACCCCTGCATCATCCACGAGACGCCCGCCAACTTCGGCAAAAACCTGAGCATGGCGATGACCGGCATCCAGATGGCCGCCGCCTACGTTGGCGTGACGCTGCTGTCGCCGTTTTTCGGCGTGTTAGCGCAGAATATCACGATGCAGCTCTACCCGTGGGCACTGCTCGCCATGCTGGTGCTGATGGTGGTACTGTCGGAGCAGCTGCACAAAAAGACAGCCGCGAGGCGGGCGGGGAAGGTCTAAATAAAGCCTCCCTTGTCAAAGGGAGGTGCCGAGCGTTAGCGAAGGCGGAGGGATTCCTGCCCGGCTGCGGGTGTGACGAGCAGCTATGGCACGGCCCGTCAGAATCCCTCCGGCCGCCTACGGCGTCCACCTCCCTTTGACAAGGGAGGCTTTTATCCTGTATAATGGTGGAAAGAGGAGGCGATACCATGCAAAAATGCAGTCTGTGCGGCGGGCGGGTCGTCAATGGCCGATGTGAGGAATGCGGCATGCCCATCCCGCCCGAACATACCTACACCCTGCGGGGCGAAAGCGCCCACTACCACCGCGTCAACGGCGAGGATGTGCTTCATCTGGTGCGGCCCCGCGGCAGCCGCCCCAAGGTGGACGGCTACGACGAGGAAGAGCGCACCGCCCATGTACACGAGAGCGGCAGCGACCGCCACGAGGCCCCGCGCGCCGTTGTGCGCACCGCCCGCCGTGCCGGAATCCGCACCGCCAAGCGTACCGGCACTGCCGCATGGAGCCTTATCACTGCGGCGCTGTTCCTGCTGCTGCCCGCCCTCTATCTTTTGCTGCAGCGCAGCACATCCACCCCTGTCCCCGAGCCGCCCCTGCCTGCCGAGGAACAGGCAACAGAGGCCTACAGCAACGCCTATGACGACCTGCGCGGCACTGTGCCCGCCGCGGGTGCGGACTGGGACGGCGACCTGACGGCGGGCCTGTACACCGTAGGGCAGGATCTGCCCGAGGGCACCTACACCATCCAGTGTGCCGAGAGCAATACATCCATTGACCTGCACATCGTCAGCGATGCGTACGGTGTTGAAATCTACGAGGATCTGTCCTCTAACGGCTATGACGCCATCGACAGTGAGCGGGACGATGTCTCTCTGCCGGCAGGCACCGTGCTGTTTCTGACCGGCAATGGCACGCTGTACTTCCACAGCAGCAACGCCCAAGTCGATGCGCTGCCCACTGAGACCGCACCCAATCCGCTGGTCGGCGATACGGCGTACACCCTCGGCGACAGTGATGAGAGCCTGTATCTTCTGGTAGGTGAGGATATTGAGCCGGGTGTCTACGATGTGACCTGCACAGCGGGCACCGGATATTTTTCCTTTGTCCTGCCGATGGAGAATACCCGCACAATGTACTGCAGCGCATGGCTCTACGGCGACCCCGACTATGTCGATACGCTCCGCCACATCACCCTGACCGAGGACACCGAGGTCACGCTCTCCAACTACAGCGATATGGATTTTACCGTGACGCTGACCCCCAGTGAAACGGTGTATGTGCATGAATAAAAAAACGGCCACTCAAAAATGAGTGGCCGTTTTTTATAGCGTTGCAGGGGCCGGACCTGTCCAGCCCCTGCCGTGCGGCAGAAATCACACCTTCTGCCGTAATTTCTCCACTTCTTCCTCCGTCAGCTCCCGCCATTGTCCGGGGGCCAGTGCGGCATCCAGCGCCACGCCGCCGATGCTCCGGCGGTGCAGGGCATTCACACCCGCACCATAGACGCCGAACATCCGCTTGATCTGGTGGTACACGCCCTGCCGCAGCGTCACAAGAACGGTTTTGCCGTCATCGGTCAGCGGCTCTGCCCCTGCCGGGGCCATCGTCTCACCGTCCGCAAGCGTGACGCCTGCGGCAAAGCCGCGGCGCATCTCCTCGGTCAGTGCTGTGTCGAGTGTAACAACATATTGCTTTTCAACATGATGCGCGGGGGAGAGGATGTCGTGCGCCAGCGCGCCGTCATCGGTCAGCAGCACAAAGCCGGTGCTGGTCTTATCCAGCCGCCCGGCCGGGAAAAGCTCCCGCCGGGGAAAGTCCGCCGCCACAAGGTCTACCACCGTGGTATCCCGCTTGTCCCGGCTTGCGCTCACGACCCCCTCAGGCTTGTTCAGCATGATATAGACAAACGCCTGATATGCGCCCGCCAGCGGCGTGCCGTCCAGCGCAACCTCGGCCGTATGCTCGTCAAGCTGGGTGTCCGCCTTGCGGCAGACCATGCCCCCCACCATGACGCGGCCCTTTGTCACGGCCTTGCGGCTCTCGCTGCGTGTCATGCCGGTGCGCTCGGCCAGATACTTATCCAGCCGCATCATGCTTCATGCTCCTGCGTGATGGCCGCCGTCTTGCCGCGCGTGACCTTGACGAGATCGGCGGGGGCGCACTCAATCTGGGTGCCAATGCGCCCGCCGGAGACGAGCATCGTGTCCTGCGCCAAGCAGCTCTCGTCAAAGACGGTCACGAACTGCTTTTTCATGCCGACAGGACTGCACCCGCCGCGGATGTAGCCGGTGACCTTGTTGATGTCCGCCACATGGATCATCGCCACGCTCTTGACACCGGCAGCCTTGGCGGCTTTTTTCAGGTCCAGCTCTGCCAGAACCGGCACAACAAAGACATAGTAATTGCGGTCAGCGCCCTGCGTGACCAGCGTTTTAAAGACCCGCGCCGGGTCCTGCCCGGTCAGGCGCGCCACATTGGCGCCGTCCACAGCCTGCCCCTCCTCATGGGGGTATTCATGCGCAGTGTAGGCAACCTTTGCCCGCTCAAGCATCCGCATTGCGTTGGTTTTTGCTTCTTTTGCCATATCTGAAAACCTCTTTATCTGTCTCTATGCCTTCCCCCGAGGGGCTGCGCCCGCAGGCGCGTGTCGGAGCGCAACCGCCGTAGGCGGCTCTTAGCGCGTAGACTGAAGGTGGCCCCGCAGGGCCGGATGAGGGGCGCGTGTTCCCGGCAACCCTCTGTTGGGCAATAATGGCAAGGCCGCCCCTCATCAGTCCGCTTCGCGGACAGCTTCCCCCAAAGGGGGAAGCCTTTGCGTTCCTATTATATAACCCCTAAACAATTTTCGCAAGGGGGCTTGACTTTAGCGCTTTAAAGTGTTAGAATAGCGGCATTGACAAAAACACCTGCGTGTAAGACAATAGAAGCAGAAAAGACAGGAGTATACCACCATGATTATCGTACTGAAACAGCACGCCCCCGCCGACAAGGTCGAAGCCTTCTGCAAAGAGCTCAACGGCATGGGGTATCAGATCAATGATTCCGTCGGCAGCGACACCCACATTCTGGGCCTGATCGGCGATACCAAGGCCCTTGCCGAAAGCTGGGTGCTGGCCAACCCGGTCGTCGAGACCTGCCGCCGCGTGTCCGAGCCGTACAAAAAGGCCAACCGCAAATTCCACCCGGATGACACCGTGGTCGATGTCGGCGGCCACAAGATCGGCGGCGGCTACTTTGCCGTCATGAGCGGCCCCTGCAGCGTTGAGAGCAAGGAGCAGATCACCTTTGTGGCGCAGCGGGTGCAGGCCGCCGGGGCCAGCATCCTGCGCGGCGGCGCGTTCAAGCCGCGCACCAGCCCCTACAGCTTTCAGGGCCTGCGCGCCGAAGGCTTGGAGCTGCTGCAGGAGGCCCGCGCAGTCACCGGCCAGCCCATCGTGACCGAGCTGATGAACAACGAGCATATCCCGCTGTTTCTGGACGCCAAGGTCGATATGATCCAGATCGGCGCGCGCAACATGCAGAACTTTGAGCTGCTCAAGGCGGTCGGCAAGCTGGATGTGCCGGTGCTGCTCAAGCGCGGCCTTTCCTCCACCTTGGAGGAGCTGGTCATGAGCGCTGAGTACATCATGGCTGAGGGCAACCCCAATGTCGTGCTGTGTGAGCGCGGCATCCGCACCTTTGAGACAAGCATGCGCAACACGCTGGATATTTCCGCCGTGCCTATGCTGAAAAAGATGACCCATCTGCCGGTCGTGATCGACCCGAGCCACGCTGCCGGCATCGCCTTTATGGTGCCCGCACTGGCACAGGCCGCCGTGGCAGTCGGTGCGGACGGCCTGATGATCGAGACCCACAACGACCCCGCCAAGGCCAAGAGCGACGGTGCCCAGAGCCTGACCCCCGACCAGTTCGACACGCTGATGGCCACCATCAAGCCTGAGCTGGAGTTCTTTGGGAAAACGCTGAATTAAAGGAAACACACCCTACAAAAAATCCCGCTGTCCGGCACAGGCAGCGGGTATTTTTTATTTCTGGTACAATTTTTTCTTCTGCTGGTGGGCTGCGATCTTGATATAGACCGGCCTCGGCAGAAAGCGTCCCAGCGTCATACCGGCCGCCACAAGCCGGCTGGGTACAATAACCGTCTTGCGGCGGGCAATGCCGTCCAGCGCACAGCGCACGCAGTATTCCGGCGTGATGCCGCGCAGGGCGAACTCAACATTCGCCACGGCGTTGAACTCCGTGTCCACCGGGCCGGGGCAGAGGCAGCCCGCATACACCGGGCTGTGGGCCTCCTTCAGCTCCTGCGCAAGGGCGCTGGTCAGGCTGACCACATAGGCCTTGGTGGCGTAGTAGGTCGCCATATAGGGGCCGGCGGGCATCAGGCCGGCGCAGGAGCCGACATTGAGCAGCGCGCCGAAGCCCTGCTTATAGAGCTTCTGGCCGATCTTCTTGGTCAGGATATGCACTGCCCGGATATTGACGGACAGCATATCCAGATCCTTGTCCAGCTCGGTCTGCAAAAACGGCCCGCAGTCACCAAAGCCTGCATTGTTGATAAACAGATCCACCCGGCGATCCTCCAGCGTCTTGGCCAGCCGCAGACACTCGCTCTTTTTGGACAGATCCGCCGTCATGATCTCACAGACGGTCGTAAGCTGGTCAGACAGCGTTTCCAGCCGGTCAGCGCGGCGGGCCACCAGCATCAGGTTATACCCGCGGGCAGACAGCTGCCGCGCAAATTCGGCGCCGATGCCCGAGCTGGCACCGGTGATAACTGCAAACTTAGGCATAGGTATCTCCTTCTTTTATCGGAAATCGTGCGGTATGCGGCATTCGCCTTTAATGGTGCCGCCCCACACCACCGCCGCGTGTGGAGCCGCCGCCCGAGCGGAACCCGCCGCCCGAGGGACGCGAACTGCCAAACCCGCCGGAGGGACGGCTGCGGCCTGCACCGCCGCCGCTGGTAAAGCCGCCGCCTGCGCGGAACCCGCCCGAGGGACGCGGCCCACCGGAGGGTCTTGGCCCGCCGGGACGCGGGCCGCCCGGGGCGGGGCCGAAGCCGCCGTAGGGCGGCGGGGGAGGAGGCGGCGGACGGCGGGGCCGCCGGGATGCGCGGCCCATGCCGTACCAGAACATATTGCTGCCGATACTGCCGCCACGGCCGCCGCGCCGCGGGGGACGCGGGCCGCGGGGACGCAGCACTACCGTGGTGATCCAGATGATAAGGATCACCGCAATGATCAGAAGGATCATGCCCATCACATTCACCCCTCCGCGTGCGGCCGTGTTGGCGGTGTAACCGCTGTCCAGCGTCACACCGTAGATGCTGCACAGCCGGTCGGCCAGCGCCTGCACGGTCTTTTGGGTGCCGGTGTCGTAATCACCGGTAGCCCAATAGGGCTCCATGTACTCGTCCAGAAGGGATCCCAGCGTGCTGAAGGACAGGCGGCTTTCCAGCCCGGAGCCGCGCATGATGTAGTAGTCGCCGCCATCGGCCTCATAGGGGGCCAGCAGCAGCAGCACACCGTTGTTCTGGTCGGCAGAGCCAAGCTCCCAGTCGTTAAAGACATTGTAGGCAAAGCCCTCCATTGTCGTGTTGCCCAGCAGTTCATCGACCGTGTAAACGCCGATCTGCGCGCCGCAGGCATCGGACAAGCTGATTGAGATTTCATTGATGTAGTTTTCCGTTTCGGCGGAAAGAATGTCCGCGTGGTCGGCCACAGCGTTTTTCTTATCCACCTGCACGCGGGGTGCTGCCCAGACGGGCAGTGCCGCCAGCACCAGCGCCGCAAGCACCGCACCTGCGGCCGCCGCGCGCCCTGCAAATGTTTTCAGTTTCATAGCGTTTCCTTTTGTTGTACGCTTATCCAAGCAGTGTGAATGTCGGCATCGTCTCAACCCCCCACAGGGCGCCAAGCTGCGTTGTGGGGAAGGCGGTGGAATTTACAACAGCGGCATACTTGTTGTATTTTGTAAGATACTCCCGCACGATGATATTTTCGTATGAGGTGAACTCATCGTGCGCAATGTCCAGCTCTCTGCGGTCCTGCTTATCCCTTTGGGCATGCGCCGTTTTATAGGCCAGCTCGACCGCATTGATCATCTCGCTGTGTACAGTCGGCTGCTGACGGCTGATGTCTCCGATATACTCGTTTACCGCCTTCTGCGCCTGCTGTACCGCTGCGTTATCCTCACCCAAGATCGTTCCTGCCTCGGCAACGACCTGTGCGGCGGCCTGCGCCAGTCTGCCCGTGTCGGTTCTGCCGCTGTTTGTTGTACACATCTCGGTATAGGCGGCAACGGCCGCCGTTTGCGTCCCTTTCAGCCTTGCGCCACCGATGCCAAACACCGACACAAGCGCCAGCGCGACAAGCACCAGCGATGCCACACCGCGCTTTTTGGCGGGTGCAGGCAGCTTTGTCTCGACCTCGCCGAGAATTTCCAACTGCGGGCCATAGATGGTAAAGGTTTCCTGTTGTTCGAGTTGCATTTGTTTACCCCATCATGTCATAGTACCGGATATGCGCAGGGCGGCCGGAAAGCCGGTGTCAATTTGCGGGGCGTCAATTATGCCGCCCCTGCGGCAGTCTTCAGCTGTTGATCTCAAGCATCTTCTGGCGCAGTTCGCCCTCGATGCGGCCCAGCTCCTGCTCGGCATTGGCGCGCTTGGCCTTGCCGTCGGCACGGATCTTGTTCAGCTCGTCCAGCGTTTCGATCAGCTGCTTGTTCGTCTGCTGCAGGGTCTCAATATCCACAATGCCGCGCTCGGACTCCTTGGCGATCTCGATGGTGCCCTGCTTGAGGGTGGCGGCGTTCTTTTTCAGCAGCTCGTTCGTGGCATCGGTCACGGCGCGCTCGGCAGCCATGGCCTGCTGGCTGTGGGCAATGCCCAGCGCCAGCACCATCTGGTTCTTCCACAGCGGGATGGTGTTGACGATGGTGGTCTGGATCTTCTCGGCCATCATCGTGTCATTGGACTGGATCAGCCGGATCTGGGGGCCCATCTGGATCGAAACATTGCGGGTCAGCTCCAGATCGTACAACTTTTTCTCAAACCGGTCGCAGAGATCGGCCAGATCGCGGGCTGCCTGTGCATCCTCGGGCAGCTGGGTGCGCTGGGCCTTCTCCTGCGCAGCCTTCAGGTCGTTGGCGCGGACCTCGGCCAGCTTCTTTTTGCCGGCCAGAATGTACATCGTCAGTTCCTTGAAGTAGACAAGGTTCAACTCATACATCTTGTCCAGCATCGTGATGTCCTTCATCAGGGTGACCTGATGATCCTCCAGCTGGGCCTTGATGCGCTCAACATTCTTGTCGGCGCTGTCGTAGCGGGTCTTGAGCTGCTCGATGCTGTTGGTAGTCTTTTTAAAGAAGCCAAAGATGCCCTTGGGCTGCTCAGCACCGGCATCAAAGCCCTGCAGCTCGGAGATCAGGCTCGTGATCAGCTCGCCGGTTTCGCCCATGTCCTTCGTCTTGACGCGGGAGAGCGCCGTCTCGGAAAAATCGCTCAGCTTTTTCTGGCTGGCGGCACCGTACTGCAGCACCATCTGGGAGTTGGTGATGTCGATCTTCTCAGCGAAGTCATTCACCATCTTCTGCTCCTCGGGGGAGAGGGGGGTATCCTCGACCTGCACGGGGGTCGCTTTTTTGCTCTCCTCGATGACCTTTTCATCCGCAGCGGGATCCAGCGTCAGCGTGGGGGCTGCCGGGGCGGCGTCAAAGGTCAGGGAAGGGGCAGCGGGGACATTCAGTTCATTGTTCAGATCAGCCATTGGGTTTCATCCTTTCTCGTATCCATTATTTCGCAAGGTTCTGGCTCTTCAGGATACTGTCCAGCACCTCAATATCAGTAGAAATATCCATTGCCTCCGCGCTGTACAGCGCGTCAAGCTGGTTTTCAAAGGCGGTCGCGGTGGTCGCGGCATTGCGGCGCAGCTCCGATTCGATCTGGGCGGCATTCTCACCCTTGACGCCGTTTTGCTCCAGCGCAGCATAGGTAGCCATCAGCTTTACGGTCTCCGGCAGGTAATAGCGCGCAAAACGGTCGATGGCACGCGCCTTTTCGGGTGCCTTTTCAACCACGGCGGCAATGCTGCGGCCCGCCTTTTCCATCCGCTCCATCGCAGCAGAAAGCTGCGGGTCGGGGATTGCCTCGTTCAGCTTGTGCAGTGCATCCAGATTAGCGGCAATGCCGTTGAGCATCGCGTCCACATCCTCACTGCCGGTGGCGTAGGGGATCAGCGTGCGCACGACGCGGGTGGGGCAGAGCTTTGTACCCACAGCGTAGGCGATCAGGCTCAGCCCCGCAAGAATCAACAGGTTGGACAGGCGGTACGGCGGCAGCAGCAGCGCCCCGACCGGCCACACCAGCGCCGCCATATAAATGGGCAGCACCGGGCGTTTGGTTTTTTCCTGCCATTTGCTCATGCAGGCACCTCCCTATTTTTCTTGCTCTGTAGGGGCCGGACATGTCCGGCCCGCGGCCTTACGGTCAACCGCCTTCCATGGGAAGGCTGCGGGCGGGGCATGCCCCGCCCCTACCGGCAGGCAATATTAGAATTATACCTTTTTATTATAGAACAAAATCCGTTCACTTGCAACCATCCGCGTGCAAAAACGGTGCCAGAGCCGCGCCCCAGGTCGCCTGCAGACGCGCAGGGGACCAAGCGGCGTTGGCGGGGCTGGTGCTGGGCAGCACCACAGCGGGCAGGTGGGTCAGAGGCTCTGCATATTTGGCGTAGATACGGCCGGATGCCGCGCCGTTGCAAAAGACCGCCTGCACCCCCAGCTGCCGGATCAGCGCCGCCACATCGTTCGGCACCGCGTTGCGGATGGACGCATCTGACGCCCCGCGTATGTCGCAGGCGCCGATGGTATCCCACACGGCCAGACCGTGGCGCAGGATGATGCGTTTCTTCGCCTCAATGTCCGCCCAATCGGGCACCGGCTCGCCGGTCACAGCGGCAAGCATCGGCCAAAAGCGGTTCTGCGGGTGGCCGTAGAAAAAGCCCTGCTCCCGGCTTTTGGGGCTGGGAAAGCTGCCCAAAATCAGTGCATTGGCCTGCGCCCCGTGCAGCGGCAGCAGGCCCGGCCCCACATGGGTGTACTCAGCCATTTAAAACGCCTCCGGCCAGAGGGCGCGGCAAAGCTCCGCAATGCCGTGCTGTTCGGCATCGGGGCCGATGCGGTCTGCGGCGGCCTTTGCGGCAGCGCTGCCGTTGCCCATGGCAATGCCGAGGCCTGCCGCTTTCAGCATCGCAACGTCGTTATCGCCATCGCCCACGGCCACGCAGTCCGCCGGGTCGATGCCCGCCAGCTTCGCCAGTTCCCGCAGACCTGCGCCCTTGTCAACGCCCTGCTGCAAAATATCGCAGCCGTCGCTGCCGGGGTAGGAGAACAGGAAATTCAGCCCCAGATAGCCGTATTTTTCCTGAAACCGGTTGGCCATCTCCTGCGAAAGAAAGCCGAACGCGCCGAACGGCATCTCCTGCAGATGCTGGTCCTGATCCTCGCCGTCCACGATGTTGAGCGCAAGGTTCTTTTCCCGCTCCCGGCGGGCGAACTCCTCATAGCCAAGGTAGGCATAGTTCGCATCATGGAAGGTGAAGCGCAGGGGCAGCTCATGATCCTCAAAAAAATCCACCAGCGCGTACATTTCCTCGCTTGTCAGCCGGTGCAGGGCCAGATCGCAGCCCTTGTAGTCCACCAGCTGCGCACCGCCGGCGCAAACCCAGTAATCGGGGCGGATGCTGCGCAGCAGCCCCTTGCCCACGCCGATGCGCCCGCGCCCGGTGGCGATCGCAACCTTGACGCCCGCTCTCTGCACGGCGCAGACCGCCTCGGCGTTTTCCTTCGGCACGCGCTCACAGCTGCCGGGGCGCAGCGTACCGTCTATATCGAGTAAAAGAAGCTTGTATTGCATAAAAGTTGACCTTTCCTGATTTTCCCTGACCCCATCTGCGAGGGAGGCAAGTATTTGATTGATTCTATTATACCAAAGTCTAACCCTGTCCCGCAAGGCATATTCTGCCTTGGGGTGATGTTTGTGCAGCTGGATTTATCGCGTTCCCGCAGGCGGCGGCGCTGGTGGCTTTTGCCGCTGGTTCCGGCCGTGCTTTGGTTTTGCCTGCCGCGGCTGGCGGCAGCCCTGCCCGCAGCGGCAGCCCGGGCTGACCGGGTCATCGGGGCGCGGTACACTGCGCGGCTCGATGCCCTGCAGCAGGAAAATTTTGCACTGCATCAGCGTCTTGCAGCCAGCGCAGACGCAGTTGCCGAGAATAAGGCCCTGCGCAGTCTCCTTGGCAGCGGGCGCGCCGTCGGCTGCGTCACCCCGGCGCGGGTGCTGGCCCGGACGCCGTGCGGCCTTACGCTGGCCTGCCCGGATGCCGCGCCCGGTGCCGCCGTGCTGGACGCGGGCGGGCGGTACGCGGGGACCGTGGCCAGCTCGGACGGTGATCGCTGCACCGCAGCCTTTACCGCAGCAGCCGGGCTGTGCGGCAGCTGCGTTGGGCTGGCTACGCCGGGAAAGTGGGTGCTGACCGGCCTGCCCGCCGACTGCACGCTGACCGCCGGGGAGATTGTGACCACCCCGGGCGGGGACTGGCTGGGTATGCTGGCCGCAGCCCCGGTCCCCGATGCGGACGGGCTGACGGCCTCCGCCCCGCTGACCGATACCGCCGACCTGCACGCTGCCGTATATTTTGTGCGCACCGATTGATATTTTGTCGAAATTCCGCTATAATAAATGTGTTTGAAATCCACGACATGAGGTGATCCCATGGCCAACCGCAATAAATCACACCGCCGCGCCCGCGTTGCGGTGCTGATGGTACTGTGCAGCGCGGTATTTGCCGCTTTTTTTGCACGGCTGGCATGGATGCAGTTCGTCATGGCTGACCATTACGCCGACAAGGCCGCCGAGGCCAGCTCGGCAAGCTATACCGTCACCCAGCACGCTGCGCGCGGTCCCATTCTGGACGCAGGCGGCACCGTGCTGGCCCGCGATGCCACCGTATACGATATCTACCTGCGCATACCGGCCCCGCCCGGCACCGACCTGCGCAAGACCGTACAAACCATAGAGGAACTGACAGGCAGCAAGGATGTGGAAACACAGCTTGCTGCCTTTTGTTCTGCCGCCTCGGCGGGGGAACTGGCGGTGGCCCGGAATGCTGACAGCGCCCTGCTGACTGCGCTGTACCGGGCCGGTCTTGTCCAGAGCGGCGCCGTGCGGCCTGCGGCCCGGGGCGTGCGCAGCTGGCCGGACGGTGCTCTGCTGCCCCATGCGCTGGGCTTTACCGGCCCCCTGACTTCCGAGCAGTGGCCCGCCGCCAAACAGCGCGGCCTTGCCATGGACGCCGTCATCGGCCAGAGCGGACTGGAGGCCGCCTACGACACACTGCTGCGCGGGCAGGACGGGCGGCTGCTGGTCAACACCGGCTTTGACGGCACGGTGCGCCGCACCGTCCAGCTGCGGGAGGCACGCCCCGGGGCCGCGCTGGTACTGACCGCAGACAGCGCACTGCAAAAAGTGCTGCAGAATGCCCTGCTCGGCCAGATCAACACCCTGCGCACGACCCGGGCCGCCGGAGCCGGACGGGAATGCCGCGCCGGGGCTGCCGTAGTAGTCGATGTGCGCACCGGCGGCATTTTGGCGGCGGCAAATGTGCCGGGGTTCGACCTGAACGCCTACCGCGCCGACTACGCCGCGCTTTCCGCCGATAGCGCCGCACCGCTGCTCGACCGGGTCTGTCAGGGTCTGTACGCCCCGGGATCCGCCTTCAAGCCGGCGGTGGCCGCAGCGGCACTGACAGCGGGCATCGACCCGGCTGCCACCGTCAGCTGCACCGGCCGTTACGGCTTTTACAGCGGCTACCAGCCCGGCTGCCTGCAGTACGGCCACAGCGGCCCTGTCGATCTGCGCACCGCTCTGGAATACAGCTGCAACATCTTTTTTTACGATGTCGGGCGGCGGCTGGGTGTAGATGCCTTTTCCGCCATGGCCCGGCAGCTGGGGCTGGCCGCCCCCACCGGCGTGGAAATTGCCGAGGCGCACGGCCGCCTGACATGGACGACCGATGAAAACTATCAGGCCGGCCTGACCCTGATGGCCGCCATCGGGCAGGGGAACACCGCCGTGACCCCGCTGCAGCTGGCAGCCTATGCGGCGGCGCTGGCCAACAGCGGGCAGCGCCCTGCCCTGCATTTTGCCGACCGGGCCGTCAATTCCGCCACCGGCGAGGTTCTTTGGCAGTATCCGGTCTCCTTTACCGAGATACCGGGCGGCGAAGCGGTGTTCGGCCCGATCCGCGATGGCATGAAGCGCATGGCGCAGACCACCCGCATCCTGCGGGAGGCTCCTGTCCTGTGCGCCGCCAAAACCGGCAGTCCCCAGCTGGCAGACACGCTCCCCGACGGCGGGCACTATGTCAACTCGGTGCTGATCGGCTACGCCCCCGCCGATGCCCCGCAGATTGCGGCGGCCGTTGTGCTGGAATACGGGGGCGGCGGTGCAAACGCCGCCCCGATCCTGCGGGCCGTGCTGGATGCGGTGTTCGGCAGCTGAATCGTTTCCGCCATTTCGGCGCCGCTGCGGCCCGGTCGGACAGCCTGCCGCCGCGGCCGCAGCAAAAAGTGTCCCGCATCGTGATTTTCTTCAAAAAAGACCTGTTATATTTTACGAAAAAGCCAGTTGCAGTCCGGCCGGAAGTGTGTTAAAATAAGATAGGATAGTGTAATGCAACTGTGGAGAGGAGCCGACATGAACGCACAGTGTATCATGGTCTGCTCCGGCAAGGGCGGTACCGGCAAAAGTACGGTTTCTGTGCTGCTGGGTGCCTGCCTTGCACGGCTGGGCCGTAAGGTTCTGCTGATCGAGCTGGACTCGGGTCTGCGCAGCGTGGACATTATCGCAGGCGTCTACGGCCGCACGGTGTACGACATCGAGGATGTCCTCTGCGGCCGGTGTGAGGGCGCCAAGGCTGTGGTGCCCAGCCCGCTCTACCCGGGGCTGTCGGTCATCAGCGCCCCCTATGAGGGCGGCGCGGTGGAGGCCGCACCTCTGGGGCGGCTCCTCGTTGCCATGCGCCCCTATTTTGATTATGTAATTCTGGACACCGCCGCCGGCATGGGCGCGCCGTTCACAGCGGCCGCCGCCGTGGCGGATAAGGCCCTGCTGGTACTGACCCCCGATGCCGTGGCCCTGCGTGACGGCAAGATCGTGGCGGACCGCCTGTTGGCCGGGACCCGCCCGCAGAGTGCTGTGCGGCTGGTCATGAATCGTGTCCGGCGTGAGAGCTTCGGAAAAAACGCCTCGGTAGCCGATCTGGATGAATGTATCGACACCGTGGGTGCCCAGCTGCTGGCAGTCATCCCCGAGAGCCGCACGCTGCAGCTGGCCGGTGCCAACGGCACGATACCGCCCGCCGGGGATCCCGCTGTCATTGCCGCACAGGCGATGGCAAAACGGCTGTGCGGGCAGCGCGTACCCCTGACCTTTTGATGAACAATTCTGCTGCGAAGGATGGTGGCATTTTTATGACGATCGCATTGATAGCTCATGACGCCAAAAAGGAATTGATGGTGCAGTTCTGTATGGCTTACCGCCATATTCTGGAACAGCACCGTCTGCTGGCGACCGGCACCACCGGCCGTCTGGTCGAGGAGAACGCCGGGCTGAAGGTCACAAAATTTCTCCCCGGCGGCCATGGCGGCGCCGAGCAAATCGTAGCGCGCATCGCCTGTGAAGAGGTGGACATGCTGCTCTTCTTCCGCGACCCCATCAGCGCCAAGCCCAATGAGCCCAACGAGATGAACCTGCTGCGCATCTGCGATGTCCACAACATTCCTGTTGCCACCAACATCGCCACCGCCGAAGTCCTGATCCACGGTCTGGAGCACGGCGACCTCGACTGGCGCACCATCATCAACCCGCAGCATTGAAGTAACGACTTTGATGTAGGGCACAACAAGAACTCAAAAAGGACAAATACAGAGAAATAATTGTAAGACCCCAGCACCTCCGGGTGTTTGGGGTCTTTTTTGTTTGCCATTTTTGAGAGCGAAATCAGAAATCTATAAGAAAAAATCTTGGATTCCCGCGTTTTAGAGTGATTTTTGATAAAGCATTGAGGAATAATGGGCGGCGAGCGGAACGGAGTGGAGCGAGCCTACCTTGACTCGTTTTCCCGATTTTCTCCCTTGGATTTTCTTGATTTTTTAAGTGCCCCTTTGGAATTTTTTGAGTGCCCTTTCATAGACTTTGATACAGCAAGAGCCGCCGAATGTTCGGCGGCTCTTTTTTTCTGCTTTATTGCGGCCAGTCTGCGCTTTGGGCCGTGCTTTTGTCGGTGTGCATCCACAGGACGGCCCAGCCGTTCCGGTCCGCAAGGGTGCGGCCGGTCTGCTCCGGCAGGCAGAAAAGCCCTGTGGAGAGCGCATCGGCCAAGCCGCCGGCTTCGGTGTGGGCCAGCACTGCCACGCTGCTCACATAGCGGGCGGGGTAGCCCGTGGTCAAGTCGATCAAATGGGCGTAGCGCACGCCCTCATATTCAAAATAGCGCTGATAGTCGCCGCTGATGACCAAGCTGTCTCCATCGGCCAGCTCAACGGCCTGAATATACGCAGGGTCATCGCCCCACGGGTTCTCAACACCCGCCGTCCACGGCTTTCCGCCGGGCTTGGTGCCGATGGCCCGCAGATTGCCGCCGACATTCAGCAGGGCACTTGTCAGGCCGCGCACCTGCGCGGCCCGGGCGGCCTGCTCCACGGCGTAGCCCTTGCCGACCGCCCCGACATCCAGCGTCATGTCCGGGTCGGCAAAGCAGACAGTCTGCGCAGCATCGTCCAAAATCAAGTTTTCGATGTCGATGTGCTGCAATGCCTCCGCGATGGCATCCGCAGCGGGCGGGGCAGGGGAGTCACTCTCCCGCGCATCGTGCCACAGGCGCAGCACCGCACCCGCTGCGATGTTTGTCGCGCCATCGGTCGCAGGGTAGGCGGTGTCCTTACACCAGCGCAAAAATGCGTATAGTTCATCCCCGACCCGCACCGGTGCGGCGGCAGCCTGCGCGTTGACATCGTACAGGTTCACAACATCGTCGTAATGGTTGTAGATGTCAAACAGCTGATTATAGTGCGCCAGATCGTCATACAGCACCGCCGCCTGCCGGTCCCAATCCTGTTGACTGGCGGCATAGCCCTGCACCACAGCCACGGTATCAAACAGGTCAAACCAAGTCGCACTGTACAATTTTTGCTGTTTTTGGCAGGCTGTCAGCGACAGGCAGAGCAGCATGGCCAGCGCCAGCGCAGCAAGGCGGCGCTTCACGCTTTTTCTCCTTGTACAGTTTCGTGTTCAGTGTTCAATTCCAGCAGCAGATTCGCCAGCATCCAGCCTTTGCTGGTGGGCGTGACCATGCTGCGCACCGGAATGGACGCGCCGCCTGCCTGCACCAGGTCAAGGAACGCGCCCAGCTCACCGGTATCATGGCGCAGACCGCTGATAATAATGGCCGGGCGGTCCGGCACAGCAATGAGCGGCGCAGCAGCCGGGGCAGGCTTGCCCGCGCAGAGGTCACCCACAATGCCGCCGAGGTCGCCATCTGCCACACGGCGCAGCTTCACCTCATATCGCTTGGCCGCGCGCTCAATGGCGGCGTAGTTGGGGTAGCTTTCATCAATGCGCCACAGCAGGGCGCACCGGGGTTCACGGATGATTCGGGCTTTCATGGTGTTACCTCATTCAAAAAAGGCGCTGCCATGTACCGGGCAGCGCCTTACTTGGTTTTACAGGTCGGGGTGGTACTCTTTGCAGGTGCATTTTTTCCACTTCAAACCGCTGCCGCAGGGGCAGGGATCGTTGCGGCCGATCTTCGTCACGCGGACAGGGGCGGCACCCTTGGCACCGGCCTGTGCAGGGGCGCCCTCACCGGTGGGCTTGGCGATCTGCTCACGCTTCGGCTCGGCATTCTGCTGGCGGATCTCGATCGTCAGCAGCATGTGGACGGCATCCTCGCGGATCGAGGCGATCATCTCATCGAACATGGCAAAGCCCTCGATGCGGTACTCGACCACGGGGTCATGCTGGCCGTAGCCGCGCAGACCCATGCCCTGCTTGAGCTGGTCCATATTGTCGATATGCTCCATCCACTTGGAGTCAACATTGCGCAGCAGGCAGATGCGCTCCAGCTCGCGCATCGTCTTTTCGCCGTAGCGCTTTTCCTTCGCGGTCAGGATATCCATGCCGCGCTTGTACAGCTCATCGGCAATGCCCTCGCGGGTCAGCTCACCCAGCTGCTCGGTGGTGTAGTTGAAGTCGGTGGGCAGGCACAGCCAGTTCATAAAGTGGCGGCGCAGACCGGCAAAGTCCCAATCATCGGCCGTTTCGCCGTTCAGGTAGTTCGCGCAGGCATCATCAATAGACTGGCGCATCATCTCATGCAGCTTGCCGGAGATATCCTCGCCGTCCAGCACCATCTGGCGCTGCTTATAGATGATCTCGCGCTGCTGGTTCATGACATCGTCATACTGCAGCACCTGTTTACGAATGGCAAAGTTGGAGGCCTCCAGCTTTTTCTGGGCACTCTCAATCGTGTTGGTGATGAGCTTGTTCTCGATGGGCACATCCTCATCCAGACCGAGCGAATCCATCAGGTTCTGCACACGCTCGCCGCCGAAAATACGCATCAGGTCATCTTCCAGACTCAGGAAGAAGCGGGAGGCACCGGGGTCGCCCTGACGGCCGGCACGGCCGCGCAGCTGGTTGTCGATACGGCGGCTCTCATGGCGCTCGGTGCCGATGATGAACAGGCCGCCCGCAGCGCGGACCACCTCGGCCTCGCGCTTGACCTCGGGGGCAAACTCCTCGCACAGCTCCTCAAAGCGCTTGCGGGCGTGGAGAATTTCGGCGTCCTCGGTCTCGGCGTGGCCGTCGCACTCGGTCATCAGCATCTCCAGCTTCGCGTCAATGCCGGCCTCCGGCGGGGTGGGCAGCTCGGTGCCGTTGGCCTTGGCGCGCGCCTTGGCATGCTCGTACTCGTCCTTCAGCTGGGCCAGATCGGCGGTCAGCGCCTTGGACAGCTCCTTCTTCAGGGCAGCCTTGGCCATGTAGGTCACATTGCCGCCCAGCATGATGTCGGTGCCGCGGCCTGCCATGTTGGTGGCGATGGTCACAGCGCCCTGCTTGCCGGCCTGCGCAACGATCTCCGCCTCGCGCTCATGCTGCTTGGCGTTCAGAACATTATGCTCGATGCCGCGCTTTTTCAGCAGCTTGGACAACGCCTCGCTCTTTTCAACGCTGACCGTGCCGACCAGCACGGGCTGGCCCTTCGCGTGGCACTCCGCCACCTGATCAATGACGGCGTTGTACTTGCCGTTGACCGTCTTGTAAACGCTGTCGGGCAGGTCCTGACGGGCGCGGGGCTTGTTGGTCGGGATGCTGACGATGTTCAGACCGTAGATCTCGCTGAACTCATCGGCCTCGGTGGAGGCTGTACCGGTCATACCGGCCAGCTTTTTGTACATGCGGAAGTAGTTCTGGAAGGTGACGGTGGCCAGCGTCTTGCTCTCGGCGGCAACGGTCACGCCCTCCTTGGCCTCGATGGCCTGATGCAGGCCCTCATTGAAGCGGCGGCCGTACATCAGGCGGCCGGTGAACTCATCCACGATGATGACCTCGCCGTCCTTGACGATATAGTCAATGTCGCGGTGCATGACGCCGCGCGCCTTGATGGCACCGTCAATATAATGGCGCAGCGACATATTGTCGGCATCGGCCAGATTATCGACATGGAAGAATGCCTCGGCCTTCTTGACGCCGGACTCGGTCAGGGTGGCAGTCTTGCGCTTTTCGTCCACAACATAGTCGCCATCGACCTGCTCCTCGGCCTCGACCTTGTCGTCCAGCTCGACGATGACGCTCTTCTTCAGCGTCTTGGCAAAGTCATCGGCGCGCTTGTACATCACGCTGGAATCCTCGCCCTTGCCGCTGATGATAAGCGGGGTACGGGCCTCGTCGATCAGGATGGAGTCCACCTCGTCCACGATGGCAAAGGCATGGCCGCGCTGGACCATGTTGGCCTTGTAGACGACCATGTTGTCGCGCAGGTAGTCAAAGCCGAACTCGTTGTTCGTGCCGTAGGTGACATCGGCCTCATAGGCCTTTTTGCGGTCATCCGATTCCACGCCATGGACGACCAGACCGACAGTAAGCCCCAAGAAGCGGTAGACCTTGCCCATCCACTCAGAGTCGCGGCGGGCCAGATAGTCGTTTACGGTGATGACATGCACACCCTCGCCGGTCAGGGCGTTGAGGTAGGTGGGCATGGTTGCCACCAGCGTCTTACCTTCACCGGTCTGCATCTCGGCAATGCAGGCGCGGTGCAGCACAATGCCGCCGATGATCTGCACGGGGTAGGGCTTCATGCCCAGCACGCGCCAGTCCGCCTCACGGCAGACTGCAAACGCCTCCGGCAGGATATCATCAAGGGTCTCGCCCTTGGCAAGGCGCTCCTTAAACTCGGCCGTCTTGGCCTGCAGCTGCTCATCGGTCAGCTTGGCCATCTCCGGCTCAAGAGCAAGGACCTTATCCTTGATAGGGTTGATGCGCTTGAGTTCCTTGTCCGAGAAGGAGCCGAACAGTTTTTCAAAAAAAGACATAACAGTTCCCCTGTATCTTCCGCCGCATATCGTAGAGGTGCGGCTGATTATATAGTTTTACACATGCTACTATAATACACCCGGGCGGGGGGATATGTCAATTCATAGTTACATTGGGTTTATTTATTATATTGTTGTAGGGGCCGGGCATGCCCGGCCCCTACACGGCAGCAAAAAAGGCCGCCCTGTGCGGACAGCCTTTTTGCTTATTATGCTTTTGTTTTAGCCGGCAGGCTCAGCAGCACCAGCATCAAAAAGATACAGCCGAAGCCCAGCGCATCCCACAGCGTAAAGGGGGAGCCCAGCACCAGCGTGCTGATGATGGCCGCCGTGACGGGTTCGGCAAAGCTGTAGAGACTGGACTTCTGCGGGCCGATGAGCGGCACACCCGACATGTACAGGCTGAACGCCAGCACGTTGCCCAGCACCACGACCGTGAAGATGCCGAACACGCCCATCGCCGTCGGCACATAGTCGATCTGCCACGGGCGGAAGATGAGCGCAAACATAATGCCGCCCATCAAAAACGCCCAGCCCTGCAGCATCGGGGTGGGGTACTGCTCCTGCAATTTCTTGGGCCACATCGTGTAGATGGCAACGCAGCAGGCGCTGACAACGCCCGACGCCAGCGCCGCCGGGCTGACGGCCAGCCCGGTCAGGCTGCCGTGGGTCGTGATGAGGAACACCCCCACCAGCGCCAGCAGGATGGAGAAAATCTCAAACACCCGCGGCCCGCGCCTTTGCTGGATGCAGACCACCAGCAGAATAATGACAGGGGAGAGGTCCTGCAAGATCGTCCCCATGCCCGCACTGGACAGCTGGATCGTCAGAAAATAGGTGAACTGGCAACAGCTGACACCGGCCAAACCGTAAACCAGCAGGTCAATGGCATTGCGCGGATTTTTCTTGAAATTCCATGGGTCAAACAGCATTTTGCGGTTTTTGACAAAAAAGAACGCACATAAAATCAGCCCCGCCAGAAACAGCCGGATCGGCACAAGCCAAGTGGAATCCATCCCCTCGCGGGTGAACAGATACTGCCCCATGCAGCCCGAAACACCCCAGCATGCCGCACCGCCCATCGTCAGGCAGGCGCCTTTTACACGGTCAGACATTATATTTTACCCCCCTACAGCCTCCCGTAAGCGCTCATTCCAAAATCAGCGCTGCGGCCTCCCGCAAACCGGCCACGACCGGTGCGCCGGTTTTGCGCAGCGTTTCCGCCGGCTGGTGGCCGCCGGACTGCAAAACGCAGCCCACGCCGAGCGCCTGCGCCACCTCAAAATCATGGACCGAATCCCCGATCATCACCGCCCGGGCAGGGTCGAAGCCTTCCTCTTTTAAATAGGCAAGGCCGATCTCCACCTTGCTCTTGGCGTAGATGTCGCTCAGGCCCAGCAGCCGGTCAAAATACCGGGTCACGCCGCGCTGCCCGACCTGTTGGCAGAGGGTATCCCGCTTGCTGGCTGATAAAATGACCTGCCGCAGCCCGGCACTGCGGAATGCCTGCAGCGCCTCGGCCGCACCGTCCATCAGCGGGCAGACCTCGCTGGCGGGGACATAGATCTCCATATACCGCGCCGCCAGCTCGGCAAAGCTGTGGCGGGAGAAGTCAAACCCGGCGCGGGTATAGTATTCCTCGATGGGAAAGCCAAAAATCGCCCGGTACTGATCGCGGTCGTACCGCTGCGGGTAGCCGAAGTCTGCCAGCAGACGGTTGAGCGCGTCCACACAGAGTTCGACATCATCCAGCAGGGTACCGTTCCAATCCCACAAAATCAGTTCCGGGCGCATAGAGGTTACCTCGTTTTTATTCTTCTGTAAAAATCTTTTTCAGGCTTTCATTGCTCTCGATCAGCTTGACGAGCGCCACACCCAGCACGGTGCAGCTGATCAGCTCGCCGATGGCCACGGCCACAGCATTGAAGCAGGCCAGCGCCAGCGTCGGGGCCGTGTCCGAGAAGAAGAAGGTGATCTCGAACGCGCCCACGATGAGCATATTAAAAACAACGGGCGGCAGGGATGCCGGAATGGCAAGACCCTTGACGCGGATGTCACGCAGCTTGTAGGTCACAAGGCAGGCCAGCAGCGTGGCCAGCGTGCCGAACACCACATCAATGACGGTGGAGCCCAGCAGGTTCGCCAGCAGGCAGCCCAGCGTGACGCCGATGATGTACTCCGCGCCGAAAACCGGCAGCAGGCACAGTGCCTCAGCCACGCGCACCTGCACCGCCCCATAGCTGAACGGGGCAAGCGCCAGACAGACCACTACATAAACGGCCGCGATGACAGCGCAGCGCACCAGACGGTTGACGGACATTTTTTTCATATTCATACAATACTCCGGCGGATAGATTTTGACCGCACGCAAGACCGCCAGCCTTGCGGGGTTTGCGCCGCCTCCCGCAGGGGAGACGGCGGAGCCTAAAATCCTAAGTTGCTCAACAAATTTGTATTATAGCAAACCCCGCAGGCTGTTGCAAGGCTTGCGGGGAATTTCTTTTTTCTTATTTGCCTTCCCCTTTGGGGAAAGGTGGCCGAAGGCCGGATGAGGGGCGGCTGTGCCGCTGCCGCCCGTGAACCGGAAATTACGGCAGCTGCGGCGCATACGCCTCAAGGTTGCGGGGGTGCCCTTCATAGACGATGGCAATGGCATCGGGGCCGGTGTTGGCGCTGACAACGCCGCCAAGCTGGAACACGATCAGCGGCGGATGGCCGAACGCCTTTCTGCAAAGCTTGGCCAGCTCATCCCGCTTGGCAGTGCTGGAGGTGTAGGCCACCATGTAGGGGGTGTCCTTCATCGAATCCACGCGGCTCTCGACCCATTTCAGCATGGCAGCAGGCACGGCGGCATCGCCGCGCACCTTTGCCTCGACCTTCGAGACACCGGCGTTCAGGCTGATGATGGGGCGGATGCCCAGCAGATCACCCACCACTGCGGCGGCAGCACTGACGCGGCCGGACTTTTTCATCTGCTTCAGGCTGTAGGCAGCAAGGCAGATCTCTACGCAGTCCAGCTTCTGCTTCAGCTCGCCCACACAGGCGGCCAGCTCACCGCCGTTGCGCACCTTGCGGGCGCACTCGCAGAAATACCAGCCGTAGGGCATCGAATAATTCTGGCTGTCGATGACCTGGATCTTCATTGTGAAGCCGGGGCGCTCCTCCTCAAGCAGCTCGATGGCCTTGACGGCGTTGTTATAGGTGCTGGAGCCGCCGGCGTTGATGCTCAGGTAGACCAGATCGGTATAGCCCTCATCGACATAGCGGGCATAAATATCACAGAACTGCAGCTGGGTGATGGCCGCGGTGGTCGGCACGCCCTGCGCATCGCGCATCATCTGGTAGAACTGGTCGTTCGTAAAGTCCTTGCGCTCCATGTACTCAACACCGTCAAGGTTGATGGGAAAGCCCACGACCTCGATGCCGTACTTGTCCGCAAGCTCCTGCGGAATATCGGAACAGGAATCCGTCAAAAAACCGATCTTGCTCATTTTACATCCTCACTCCATTCATAGCGGGTCAACTGCCCGTGGGTTTCCAAATCGGCAAAATCCCATTGGCGCAGCGCTTCATACACACCCACCGCCACCGCGTTGGACAGGTTCAGGCAGCGCTCGCCCCGGCGCATGGGCATACGCACACAATCTGCTTCATGGGCGGCCAGCAGTTCCTCCGGCAGCCCGGCATCCTCCCGCCCAAAGACGAGATAGGCGCCGTCGGGGTAACTCACATCCACATGGCGGCGCGGGCCTTTGGATGTAAAATAAAAAAACGGGCCTTTGTTTTTGGCAAAAAACTCCGCCAGATCCTGATAATATGTTATATCAAGCTGGTGCCAGTAGTCAAGCCCGGCGCGCTTCAATTTTTTGTCGTCCACGGCAAAGCCCATCGGGCCTACCATGTGCAGCCGTGCGCCCGTCACCGCGCAGGTGCGCGCAATGTTGCCGGAATTCTGCGGGATCTGCGGCTCGACCAGTACAATGTTTAAGGTTGGCATACATTCACAGTCCTGTTTGTTTATTTTTTACTCCTGCCTCAATTTCGGCAAGGCGGTTTCCAGCCAGACGCCCAGCCGCTCGTCCGCACCCTCAGGGGTCTGACGGATACACTCTGCCACAAAGGCAGCGGCGGCCTGCACGGCAGCCTGCGGCACATTGCCCTGCAGGATGCGCCCCACCAGCACCGAGGCAAAAATATCCCCCGTGCCGTGGAACATCCGCGGCTGCAGCGGCGTCTTGACCGCATAGCCCTCGCCGCCGCGCGATGCACCCACGCAGCCTATGTACCGTCCGCCGCCGAGGCCCGCCACCCCCGTGACGACCACCTGCGGCGCAATGCGGGTCAGCCGGGCCGCCTGAGCCGCTGCCTGCTCGGCACTGCCCACACCGGGCAGCGGATCGCCCAGCAGCAGCGCAGCCTCGGTCACATTGGGCACGATCAGATCAGCGTGGCTGCACAGGTCGTACATGGCGGGGACCATATCCGCCCCCAGACCGCTGTACAGCCGGCCGCCGTCCCCTAGCACGGGATCCACGACCTTGAAGGCGCGGGGCCACAGCGCAAAGGCCTGCTGCACCAGCTTTGCCTGCGCGGCATCAGCCAGATAACCTGAGTAGATGCAGTCGAACTTGACCCCGAGCCGATGGTAATGGGCCAGCGCCGCAGGGCCGTAGGCCGGATCCGCCAGCCTGGCGGGGGCACCCAGCCCACCCGTGTGGGTGGACAGCACCGCCGTGGGCAGTGCGACCGTCTGCACCCCCAGCGCCGAAAGCACCGGTACGATGACAGACAGCGCCGCCCGGCCGAACCCCGGCAGATCATGGATGGCTAATACGGTTTTCGGCGCATTGGTCATGATGCCGCCCTCCTTTTTGATTTCTCATAGATTTTACCATAAAACCCCGCGCAAAAAAAGCAGTATTGGGGCGATTGGGTTGATTTGTTTGGTTTTTGGGCAAAGACAACAAAAACCGCCTGCCGGGCAGCAGACGGTTTTATACATTTGGCGGTCGTTTTCCGGCAGGTTTACAGCACCCGCACGCGGATCGCAGATTCGATGGCGCGCAGCTGCACTGCCAGATCCCCCGTCACATTGCCGGTCACATCCAGCAGGGTGTAGGCAACATCCTTCTTGCTCTTGTTGACCATGTTCTCAATGTTCAGATGGGCCTCGGTCAGCACACCGGTGATGGCCGAGATCGCACCCGGGGTGTTCTTGTGGATCATGCAGATGCGGCGGCCGCTGACGCGGGGCTGGCTGACATCCGGCAGGTTGACGCTATGGGTAATGTTGCCGTTCTTGAGGTAATCGCTCAGCTCGGCGGCGGCCATCACGGCGCAGTTCGTCTCGCTCTCGGGCGTGCTTGCACCCAGATGCGGCGTGCAGCATACACCCTTGACGCCCAGCAGCTCCTCGGTGGGGAAGTCGCAGAAATACTGCGCGACCTTGCCGCTGTTCAGCGCGTCCAGCAGGGCCGCGTTGTCCACCAGCTCCCCGCGGGCATAGTTCAGCACACGGACACCGTCCTTGCACATGGCCAGCGTCTGGGCGTTGATCGTGTGGCGGGTCGTGGGCAGGTAGGGGACATGGATGGTCAGGTAGTCGCAGCGGGGCAGCATATCGCCCAGCGTGACACAGTGCTGCACACTGCGGGAGAGGCTCCATGCGGCGTCAATCGAAATGTAGGGGTCATAGCCGAGGACCTCCATGCCCAGCGCCACGGCGGCATTGGCCACGCGGGCACCGATGGCACCCAGACCGATGACGCCCAGCGTCTTGCCGCGCAGCTCGGGGCCGACAAATACTTTTTTGCCCTTCTCCACGTCCTTGGCAATCGTGTCGCGCCCCTTGAGGGTCTGCACCCAGTTGACAGCATCGACCAGATTGCGGCTGCCCGCCACCAGCGCGCCGATGACCAGCTCTGCCACGGCGTTGGCGTTGGCACCGGGGGTGTTGAACACCACGATACCGGCACTGGTGCATTCCTCGACCGGGATATTGTTCGTGCCGGCACCTGCGCGGGCGATCGCCAGCAGGCTGTCGGGCAGCGGCGTCTCATGCATATCGGCGCTGCGCACCAGAATACCCTGCGGCGCGGCGGCCTCGTTGTCAATTTCAAACTGGTTGGCAGGCAGCTTGGCCAGCCCAACCGGCGAGATAGCGTTCAAAGTTTTGATCGTGTACATATATATAACTCCCTGTTCCCCTTATTATGCTTTGTAGGGGCCGGACATGTCCGGCCCTCAGCCCTGCGCTGCAAGCCTTTAACAGGCTGCTTCCGTGCGGCAAATCAATGTTCTTTGCGGAACTTCTCCATGAAATCGACCAGCTTGTCGATGCCCTCCGGCGGCATGGCGTTGTAGATGGAGGCGCGCATACCGCCGACAAGGCGGTGCCCCTTCAGGTTCACAAAGCCTGCCTCTGCAGCGGCGGCGCAGAACGCCTTGTCGGTGTCGGCATCGGGGCTGGTGAAGGTCACATTCATCATGCTGCGGTATTCCTTCTGCACCGGGTTGCGGTAAAAGTCCTGCCCGTCCAGATAATCGTACAGCACCTTCGCCTTGGCGGCGTTGATCTTCTTCATGTTTTCAAGGCCGCCCACCTCATGCTCAAGGTAATCCATGACCAGGCCGGTCATGTAGATGCACCAGCACGGCGGGGTGTTGTACATACTGTCGGCGTTCAGCAGGGTGGTGTAGTTCATCATTGTGGGCAGGCTGTCGGGGGTCAGGCCCTTGGCTGCGCCGCCCAGCAGATCCTCACGGATGATGGCCACCGCCATGCCGGCCGGTGCGATGTTCTTCTGCACGCCGAAGTAGATCGCACCGTATTTGCTCACATCCACCGGCTCCGAGCAGATCATCGAGCTCATGTCTGCAATCAGGGGAACGCCGTCCACCTGCGGCACATCGCGGTATTTCGTGCCGAAGATCGTATTGTTCTGGCAGATATGGATGTAGCTGGCGTTGGGGTCGTAGTCAATGCCGTTCACATCGGGGATATAGGTAAAGTTCTTGTCCTTGCTGCTGGCGGCAATGCGGGCCGTACCGAACTTAGCGGCCTCCTCAGCAGCTTTTTTGCTGAAATTGCCGGTCACAAGGTAGTCTGCCGTGCCGGTTTTCATAAAGTTCAGCGGCACCATCGCAAACTGCTGGGTCGCGCCGCCCTGAAAAAAGCCCACCTTATAGTTGTCGGGGATGTTCAGCACCCGGCGCATGGCAGCCTCGGTGTTGTTGATGATCTCATCAAACCATTTACTGCGGTGGCTCATCTCCATCACGCTCATGCCGGAACCGTGGTAGTCCAGCAGCTCCGCCTGTGCCGTTTTCAGAACAGCCTCCGGCAGCATCGAAGGGCCGGCGCTGAAATTGTAAACTCTAGCCATCTTAACTTCCTCCTACAGTAAATGAAATGCGACCCGCGCACGGCGGATCGCATCTGCCGCGCCGTTGCGGTATGTCATTTATTATAGGAGCCTGCCGCCGACCCGGCAAGCGGGCAAACTTACAAAAATGGCGCAAAATTCCGGGTGTGTTTCTGTGTTGTGACTAAATGTTTTTCTATCAAGAACACTATGTACTACATTTGTAAAAGCTTTCTGCCTGTCCGTATATTTTCAGCCGTAAAATTTGTGCAACATTTTCTATTGCATTTATATCTTCCACAGATGTAAAATATATTTATGGTTATCTATTACATTTGTAAAATATATCTCATTCATTCCGGACGACACCGTCCGCAGGGAGGTCTATATGGAACAGCTTTCCCGCAGTGAGGAACAGGTCATGGCAGCCCTCTGGGCGTGCAGCCGCGCCGCCACCCGGCGCGAGATCGCCGCGCAGCTGCCGCCCGCATGCAGCTGGGCAGACTCTACGCTGCTCAATTTTTTGCTCCGTCTTGAAAAAAAGAAGTTCGTCCGCACCGAAAAGCAGGGCAACAAAAATCTCTACACGCCGCTGGTGCGCCGCCTGACCTATTGCGGTGCCGTCAGTCAAGCCCATCTGCAGACCCTGTACGGCGGCGATATTCGCGCCATGGTGCGGGCGCTGGCCGACACCGGCCGCATGAGCTGCGCCGACACCGAGCGGCTTCTGCGCTGGCTGACCGAATATCAGGCCGCCAACCCGGAGTATGACTACGAATAGTGCCTCACTCCAGGGGGGAAGGCAAATCCCCCTGCATCTCCACCATATCTTTCCAGAACCGCTTCTGTACATGGTTCATCTGGGCCTTTTCATTGCGCCGTTCCTCGATCGTAAGCGCCTTAAAAAACCGCTTCCAGAGCCGCTGCCAGTCCAACTCCCCGGCATCGGTGCCGGGCGTGTACCGTTCCATGGTCAGATACTGCACCCGGCCGCTGCGGCGCACCAGCGCCGTTCCGTGGGCGGCGTCAAAGATCAGAAAATCGTCATCGGGCAGGCGGCTGCAGAAATGCCCCCGCAACAGCGGCAGCACCTGATGCTTCGGGTGGATGACCGCGCCCAGCATATCGTCCCGCTGTTCAAACCGGATAAATTCAATACATTTGCAGGCCTCATTGCTGACCGCCCGCGCAAGGGCAAAGGCCGCAGCCGCATCGGGGTTTCCCAGCATCTGCGCCGCCCGGGGCCCTTGCTCAAAGCAGAGCCGTGCAAAGCGCAGCAGCGTCAGATCCTTGCCGCCCTCCGTGGAGAGAAAGCCCGTTGTGATGCAGTCCTTCACCTGTGCGCCCAGCCGCTCCAGCCCGGCTGCCACCCGCCGCGCGCGCTGCGGGTCCGTCGGGATGTCCCGCGCACCGAAAAAATTCAGCTGACCCTCCTCAGGCGGGCAGACCTCCGCCGGGATCTCTCTGCGCGCGTAGCTTTCAAACACGCAGCAGAGGAAGCCCGCAAAGCTGCCGTCATAGCAGTAGGCCACATCGGTCACATGCGCTTGGTAAGACATTGCAGCGCCTCCTGCCGCACAGTTTTTGCGGCTGTATCCGCCGCCATGCCGCGGGCGGCCAGCTTTTGCACGGCCGGGGCAGCATCCGGCAGCGCCTTGGGTACAAAATCATCCAGCGAAAGCTGCTGCATCCCCACGCTGAACGCCTTGGGGTCCAGCAGAGCACCGGCGATCTCGGCGCGGGTGCCGCGGGCAGCCGCCTTGCCGCGGCAGGTGATGAAATACTGCGCCCGCTTCAGCACTACGCCGATGCGCTTCAGCTCTGCCATGCCGAGGTTCTGGGTGCGCCGCGCCTGCAGGATGCGGATAGCGCTCTTAGGGCCGATGCCCGGCACCCGCAGCAGTTCCTCCTTGCCGGCTGTGTTGACCTCCACCGGGAAAAATTCCGGGTGGCGCACGGCCCAGGTACACTTGGGGTCGAGATAGGGGTCAAAATTCGGTTCCTCCTCGGTCAGCAGCTCCTGTGCCGAAAAATGGTAGTACCGCAGCAGCCAGTCCGCCTGATAGAGCCGATGCTCCCGCAGCAGGGGCGGGGCTGTGTGCAGCGCCGGCAGGCGGCGGTCCTCCACAACCGGCAGATAGGCGGAGTAAAACACCCGCCGCAGGGCGTATTTTCGGTAAAGTCCTTCCGTCAGATCCATGATGTGGCGATCGGTCTCCGGCGTTGCGCCAATGATCATCTGAGTGCTTTGCCCGGCCGGTGCAAACGCCTTTGCACCGCGGTAAAGTACCATCTCCTTTTTGCTCTGCGCGCTCTGCACTGCGATCTGTCCCATAGGGCGCAGGATCGCAGTTTTTTTCTTATCCGGGGCAAGCGTGTTCAGGCTTGCCTCGCTGGGCAGCTCGATATTGACCGACAGGCGATCGGCCAGCAGTCCAATCTTTTCCACCAGCGCCGGGTCCGCGCCTGGGATCGTCTTGGCATGGATATACCCGTTGAGACGGTAGTTCTTTTATCCCACAAAAAAGCCGACAGTTATATCCACATTGATGTGGAGTTTGGAGAGGGCGAGGGCAAGATTCCGGTAGATAGTATTGCTAAAAGAGCCGAAGCGTATAAGCCCAAAGAAAAAGTGACCTACAAAATGATTAAGGAGTACATAGAAGCGAAATACGGCTTCAAGGTACATACCGCATATATCGCAGAGGTAAAGCGAAATTTGGGATTGCCGATGTATGATGCTCCTAATGCGGTAGAAGAATTGAAACAGCCGAGGAAACATCCGACACCAGAAAAGGTAGAAGCAATCAAAGATGCACTTCGTTATTTTGCAGTGATATAAAACTTTACTTACAATCGAATATTTCTTACATAGCCGTTTATTCATTTATTTGAGTAAGCGGCTTTTTTCATCCCTATTTTTCGGAATAGGGATATTTTTTGTAGAAGGAGGAGGTTTATTTGAACACGCAAATCATCGCCATCGCCAACCAGAAAGGCGGCGTTGGCAAAACAACAACTTGTGCGAACTTGGGAATAGGTCTGGCACAGGCCGGAAAGAAAGTGCTTCTGATCG